>Ga0181377_1000030_pt1 | contig 58876 bp, 65 predicted proteins | sample LowvirmetaG_9_FD_130160 | JGI IMG/M metagenome (GOLD analysis project Ga0181377, IMG submission 130160) | Marine viral communities from the Subarctic Pacific Ocean - Lowphox_13 viral metaG | ecosystem: Environmental > Aquatic > Marine > Oceanic | place: Subarctic Pacific Ocean | collected...
CATCAGCTGTTTCCTCAGTAGCCGGAGGCGTTGTAGCTGGCTCTGAAGGTTCGGGTACATCGATGTCGCCCAAGTCAGGCGGAGCTGCTGTAGTGTCCGTTGCTGCTGGGGTAGGCGGAGGAGCTGTAACCGTGCTGTCACTAGCGGCGGGGGGAGCGGGTGGAGGTGTACCCGTGCTATCACTAGCTGCTGGTTCTGGAGGTGGTGCGCCACCAGTAGTCGATGCCGTGGCGGGCCCTGTTGAGCTTGCTGCTGGTGGGTCTGGGTCGGCGGCGAGTTCAGGAATAGTCATACCGCTTTGCTGAAGGAAAGAGGTCAGCCTATTCTCGTCGATTACGCCCACTTGTTCGTTGAACATGGCAATCTTTTGCCTAGCCAACAGTCTTTGGTTCTCAGACTTAGGCTTGTTTCCGGATTCAAACAACCCGTTGTTCAGTCCGGTCTTAATGCGAAGGAACTCTGGGCCTCTAGTCCCAAGGTCAATAAATGTATTGTCGTACTTCTTGAACCAGTCCTTTACAATCTGTTCTGCCCGAGCTTGGTCCATACCTCCGTTTAGGAGTGCATCAATGCTTTCCTGCCTGCTCTTCGTAGCAGAGACCTTGTATCCAATTTCTTCACCGTCGTTGTTAAACACGATTTCCTCAATAGAAAGACCTCGTCCCTCCATAGTGACCTGATACCTACTGTCTGCGAGAGTCGGCATCACAAACTGTGCTTCACCATTACTTGCGTCGGTTTGCAACATGGCAGGTGCCTGAGCAAAATACGCAGCTTGGTCTTCTGAGTTTTCCATGGCTTGCTCCGCCAAGGCTTCCGCCAAAGAGTTAGCCTCCTCCTCTAACTGAGCAGCATATAAGCCTGTCTCGTTGTCTTTAGAGATTCTTTCTGCAATAGTCCCGGCAATCCCTTCGTAGTATGTGGCCTTGGCCTCACGAGCAGCGCGAATCTGAGCAAACGACTCTTCGCTAAACTCTGTAGGTCTATCATTAAACTGTTCGACATCCACATTGAATACGTACTCACCGTCTTCGTTAAACTGACCTTCTAAGAAAGTTGCTCCCGGCATATATGCCTCTGGCGGGTAGATTCTAGAAGCGTCAAGAACGTCTTGCTGTGTGAGTTCGTTCTTGTTAGGAGCGTCATTTACCTTGTATCCGTAGATAGAGATGGCCTGACCCATTTCGTTTGGGTGGGCTACGTTCTTCTTGTCCAGCACCCTAGCAACGTCACCATACAGCTTGTTTAGGTCCAGCTCTCCAGTCTGAAAGTCTGTGCCATCGAATCGAAGTTGATAGACACCTTCTGAGTTAGAGAAGTTCTCCGTGTACATGGTGTCTGCCAACGGTGCAACGAGGTACTCAGACCCCTCAAACTTGATTGGAGGAGCGTAACCCCCACGGGGGTCGTTAAGTGTGGACTCTCTCCACGGGGTTTGAACCCCATTAGCATCCTCAAAAGCAAACGAACCGTCGGCCAACTGAACAGGAACGCCACTATCGTGAACCCTATACTCTGCTTGAATCTCAGGAACTGTAGCCGCAGCGTTTTGGAAATTACCAATAGCCACATTGTCCATGATGTTCTTCTCCGAAGAGGACACGGCGGTACCGATATTGACAAGGTCTACATATTCCTGTTTTGCAGTTTGATAAGACTGAACGTCCTCGGCACGACCCGTCGAATAAGCACGAGCTGCTTTTTCTTGCATGTCGTTTAACAGGGATTGACCCATTCTACCATATCGCCCTGAAAGACCAGCGGGTAAAGATGCTTGCTGCGCCTTCGTAAAACCCATCCGTGTATCGAGCTCTACCTGCCGCTGCTTTCGCTTCTCCTGAATCTCGCTCAGGCTGTTAGAGATTTCCGCTCCTGCCTGACGGCCTATCTCGCTAAAGCTAACGCGGTCAGCTAAATACCCTGTCTTAAATCTTGTGCCCATTAGTCTGCTTTTTCAAAGTCATTTACCATGGTCTGAACCTCCTTCCTAAGGACCTTCATTCCTTTTATGGAGGAGTCCTTCGCTTTATTTTTTAGTCTGTTGGCACGAGCGGGGTCAATTACATACTCACCTCCCGTCAAAGCAAGGCCCATAGAGTTGCCCTCTTCGTCAACCACATACATTTCGTTTTTCTCGTGACTAAACTTACCGGGGGTCTTCTGAACCTTAGCGCCATCTTCGGCCATAGCCTTTACAGCACCAAGTCCGATACCGAAACTCGCGGCACCACCAAGAGCGGCACCAAATCCCTGTCCAATCTGGGCTCTAGCCTGCCCAAGTTTTGCGTCTGCAAGAGCCTTAGCGTCGTATGCAAAGTCAATATCTCTATTCGAGCGAGCCTCACGCAACCCAGTCTCTCTTTCTCTTGCACTCGCTAGATTGGTAAGTGCCGATGTCTGTAATCGCTGTTGAGTCAAAGTCTCTTCTCTCATTTGTCTCTGAGCCTGAGACTGAGCGCCCATGATTGCGCCTAGACCACGAGCCCCGAACTGTTGAGCGGCCCCCGCTGTGGTGGCTAGAGAACGATTGATGTCATCTGTTCGCATCTGAAGCAGACGTTGGTCGTAGGCGTTCTTTACCGCGTCATAGTATTCACCCGGTGTAGATAGCGATGGCTGATTACCAAGAACTGATTCTAAATTTTCGTTAGCTTTTGCAAGCTCTTTCTTTGCCTGACCCTTAGCTACAAAGCCTGACACAATATCGGCTACTCCACCAAGCCCTGACGCAGCTCCACTAGCCATCATCCCAGTAAGGTCACTAGCCATGCCGTAACCACCCTCACCACCAGCCTTCCCTAGCTTCCCCAAATCATCAAATAGTCCCATATTACAAAGTTATTCTTTTTGGTCGTTATGCAATGGAGACCTAGAGTAAGCTGCATTTACAGCGAAAAGCTCAACGGCTCCAGTATTGTCGTTAGTCAACTTAATTTTTGCGTGATAGTCCCTGATTTTGTCTCCGTTTATTTCATCTTGAGACAACGCCATCAAGATATCGCCCGCAGAAACTCCAGAAGCGTTACTCAGTGTCACCTCAGTCCTGCTGTCAACAGAGTTAATCGTGGCGGACAAGTTGGTTTCACTTGACGAAGCCAATAAATATGCAGCATCACCAATGCTAAATGGCAAATTGCTAATCCTTGAGGTAATCTTGACCTTGTTTCCGTCTTTAGACTCAACTCTACCAAGCACAACCTTGTGCGACATGTTTGCCGTAGAGTTAGACGTGATGTCTTTAGGGATGACAGTGTAATACATACCCTCCCTTTCCTCGTACATGGGCTCGGTAATGTTTGTTGTTTGCTGGGTGTTAGAAACAACAGCAGACCAAGTGTCATTACCCTCTAAGCTCAGGGCATTGTAAACTTTAACAGACGAAGGGTTCTCTTTTGATACTACTTCAACCACAGAATTGTACTGACGCCCATAGAAATTGTTGTATGTACTGTTCACGTTGTGCCTGTGAATCTGACCGTTCTCAAATGAGAAGAACCTGTTGTGCAGGTGTGCGTACATCTCAGGGTTGAAGGAGTAAAGGGATAGCCAAAAGTTTTTGGTTGCCCCCCATGCAATAGTTTTTCCTGCATCGTCCGTACCTGCCGCCACGCTAACAGCCACACTTGCGTCGTCCGCAACTGCTGCCCGAATAGAGACACAGTTTGTTGGGAACAACACAGAGCCGTCTCCGGGATTGAACTGGCATACACCCCTAAAGGAGCCCTTTGAGTGAACCAAATCCATCTCAATAGTTGCGGACTCCCTTTGTTTTTGAGGCTCTATGAAAACAGAGGCCCTCTCAGTAAGTCTGTCTACGTACATCACGGCGGTGCCGATAGTGTTCCATTGCGGTAGCCGCGCAACAGGACGTATAACGTCAGATTCCCAAGACAGTGCTTCCTTATCCCAAGTTGGCAGGTTTTCAAACGAAGCAACAGACTTTAGCTTTCCATTAGCGCCAGCAATCCTAGGATTTGTAGGGGGCAATGGGACGTCTCCTACGTTTGTGCTTCCTATCGTGATGTCGTTGACCTGCTGGCCCTCAACAGTCACAATGTATTCGCTGTTTTCTGGGTCGAATCCACATGGTATTCTGGGAATCTGTTCACGCACCAAGAGGTCTGCAAACAGGTTCTCAAAGAAGGACTCTAGCTTGACGTCGCTAATGGGTTCAATGCCTTTAGAAGACACCCTAACAATCTTGCCCGCCTCCATGTCAGCGAAATACGTAATACCAAACCTGTCTACAACAGACTCAGGGTTTCTACCCGGACCATATATGCCAGCATAGTACGTCTCGGTGCCCAGAACATTTTTGCTGGTCACGAGCATGCCGTCTTGAGCAGCTTCAATCAGCTGCCTACCCACTGGTGTCGCGCTTATTTTCTTTTCTTGTAACACCAATAGCGACTCCCCCTTATCTACGAGGTACGTAATGAAACCATCCGCTGAGTTGTAGTCCTTAAACGGAAACAAGACAGGGTTAAATGAGGAGAGGTTTAGCCGTGCCGAATCCGAAACAAAAGGTTCGCTATATGTCACAGCAGAGTTCCTAGAAATCTCTCTCTGTTCAGGCGTTTCGATGTGCGGTCTGCCTATGCTGACGGCCTTGGAGTCAAAGAAATCGCTGACTCTTTCGTCTTCGATAACGTACTTCACGTAAACAGCACTGTCTACATCAATTGGGCTAAACGCTCTGGTGATATCAGACTGAAGTGTAGGTGTATAGTCTATCTCAGCGTTGCTTAACTGCTCCCTAATCCTCAAGTATACGTCGCCTTGGTTCAAGGTTATAACTCCGGGGAACAATCCGTTATTGCCTGCTGCTGTTATGGTGTTGTTTCCAACAGAGCTTCCTATGGTATTTTGAGTAAACGGATTTGACGGGTGAATGGTGTACGTATTTGTACCGTCTCCGTTGTCAAACAAATTTTCTACAAAAACATACCCGCTCGAAGACGCCGTGGTTAATACTCGGTCTCCTCTATACAGCCTTTCGTCCGAAGTAAACCTATTAGCGTTTACAACAGAGATGGAGAACGTGGGTGACGTGCTATTACTTCTGTCTCCAGCGTGAGTCCTCGCACCGCCCACCTCAACGATGTCGTACTGCTCTCCTACTTCGTGGTACAGCTTAGCCTCGGTTGCTCGCTTAGGTCTATATATCTCAACTAGACACCGCTGAGAAAAGAAATCTGTACCTAGCCTTACTGAGTCTCTATCGAATCCCGGCGTTGAGTTGTCTCTAAGTGTCAAGAACCACCCGGTTCTCCTGTAGTTGTCCTCGTCGTCCTGAGATGTACTGTCCGTGAGTTTGATTGGGTTCTGGTCGTCGTCGTTATAAAACTGATAAGACGTAATCTTGAACTCATTCATAGGGCGAACGATACCCTGTGGTCCCACATACTCAAGAACCCTTAGTACATCACCCTCCTTGTACTCATAAGAAATCTCAGCGCCCTTAAAATCCCTGTATGAGTTTGACTTGCCCTCAAGGGGCCGCATAGAGATAAAGATTTGGCCGTTTATTCCTCCCTCAAGGCCCTGTAGTACAGGTCTTGTTTTTGTGCCATCACTAGAGCGAATGTCAGCGAAGTCTGTTTTCTTTCCAAGGGCGGCCTCAGCAACTGAGACTTGCAATATCTTCTCGTAGGTGTTGTTCTTAGAGTAAACGGGGGCCCACTTCGTAGCCCATGGAGGTGGCTCGTGAATAAGCCTAAGGTCAACACTTGTTCTACCTTCTCTTCCTTGTCTTTGTGCAGAGCCAAAATGAGGGACGTTTACATCTCCAATCTTTTGAACTCCAGAAGCTCTGTTTCTGTGGTCGTAATAAACAATTCCAAAGTCATGAGCGGCTCCAGCCTTAAAGGAGGTTAGGTCGGCGCCATCAGACTGAATGACATCTAAGCTACCACTAGCCACCTCGTAGTCAAAGAAGTAAGACCTGATAGCTCCACTAGAGCCAATACTGAAATCGTTCAGACTGAATCCTGAAGTCGGGTTGTTGTATTGGCTATTTATGATTAAGCTAATGTCTGACGAATCAAACAGGTATGCTTGAAAGGTATTTAGACTGAGACCACCGTTGTGTGTCCCAGCTAGCAGAGTTCCGTTTGTAGTGTCTACAAAATCGTTTCCAATTGTCGCGCCAGAGTTGCTAATCTGGAGCGGGGCCACAGCCTGAACAGCCTCTAAGTCTACATTGACGCAACGAATCTTGAACTTAACGTTGTTTGTTGCGCCATCAAACTCAGCAGAATATATTTGAAAATCAAGCACACCCTCTAGCCATACAGCCAGCCTGTCGGCGTCGGCATTGGTCCCGGGAGATTGTGCCCCGCCAGTTTTTTGAAGCATAGCACTCGCACCCGAAAGGGGGTTGGGAGCATTAGGAGGACCACTAAGGGGCTCGCTCAAAAAGGTGCACGATACCTGTCCAATAGTGCCAACAATGTTGTCTTGAATCCAAGTGAAAAGCTCAGCTTGTGTAGCCGCTGTGGGTGCGGGGTGCTGTGACTGAAAGGTTAGGTTGCCCACAGGCTTTAAAGCAATACCGTTAAATATCTCGTCGCTGTCCAAGACAAACATGTCGTCAGCGTTAATGAGATTGCTACCATTGTTGTAGTAGGTCGCCGTAGTGTATGCCTGCCTAGTGTTCGGACCCGTACCGTCAGCACCTGTTGCCGCAAATCCAATTTTACTTGCGGAGATGTTGACGTTAAAATCAACAACCCCTTGATTGTCCTCAATCCCTAATGCAGGGAAGTTCGATAGGTCAAGATTAAAATTGATTCCGTCAGTAGTGGAGTCCCCAAACCTTGCAAACGGTTCAGTCGGAGGTGCAAAAAACCCAAAGGGTACCGCTCCGCCAATATCAGCAGCCAAAAATTCTTCCTTCTGGTTATTGCTGCTTGAGTCATCAAGTATTTCGGTGGCACCGTCTAGTACAGGAAGGTTTAGATTCACCGCTGTAGCTGACCTAGGAGAGAAAACGTTATAGGCGTATACGTCTGTATTCTCTAAATTGTCAAAACCCTCTACGTAGTCTCCGTACATCAGCCTTCCGCCACAAATAGCTTGGCTTGACGCGAGCCTAGGCACAGCATCAAACGGCTTGTTTGCTTCCTCATCCGAAAGCGCGGGGTAGACTCCATCGTTTCTAAAGATGAATGATTGAGTTCCTCCGACAACGTTATTGTCAAGTTCTGCAACCTTGAGAAAAAGCTGGTCGTTGTTCTTTCTAGCAAAGACACGAATCTTTCTTACAGGTCCGTCCGAGTTGGTTACGGTTATCTCAAGCTCGTTATTATCACCACCCAAGAACTCCATAGCCGGAGCGTTAAAGGCCATGTTTGTAGGGCTTACCGCAAGGTCTGAGTAAATACCAAGGGCGGATACCTCACCGTCGTCATACACGTATTGATACGTGAACTGAAAGCAACTTTCCTTCAGGTTGTTTGAGCCAATGGTGGGATTTGTGATAAACCGAAACGTAGCAGCGGTCTGTGGCGGCTGCTTGCATACGGTCAGAAACTTCTGCTTTTGAATAGCAGTTCCACTAGTAAGGTTGGCGTCATAGTTACCCAACAATAGCTTAGTGGCGTTGAGTTTTCTTGGCTCGTTCCTGTTGTCCGTGAAGTAAAGAAGGTGCTCTTGGTGTTGATTGATGACAACGTCACCCTTCACAAAAGCATCACGCTGAAAGTTCAGAACAGAATCCTGATACAGCTTCTCATACCTGTCCGTTACAGAATCATATCTGTATATCCCGTGATTGTTAGCTGAATTGTACAAGAAGAAGTACATGCACTTACCCGCCTCGCAAGGAACAACGCCAATAACCCTGTTGTCTCCAGACGATGGGATAGAGTCCGCTGTGTTCTCCGCTGGCAATACGGCTGTAGTGCCCTCAACATTCTTTATGATTCCTTGAGTCCCGTCGGTTTCGTGAGATACGCGCACGTTAAGAGCGTCCGTCATCTCAAACGGCTTCACCAACCTCTCATCTTCATCCTTGTTGAGGTATTGGGGTACGAGCTTTTCAATCGCCATTAGTACTTAGGTGCCTGCTTGGTGTTCTTGCGAATCGTCTTCAGGGCCTCCTCCATACTAAATGCCTTGAGCCTTGCGTTCGCCTTGCGTCTCTCGTTGTAATACTCAACTCTGGCTCTGTTCTTCTCTACAGCCGGAACGCTGCTTTTACGCTCTACCAGTTTGTAGTAGATGTAAGACCGAAGAGCCTCCTCTGCCTCCACATGAACCGTGGGATTGACAGAACGAGCCTCGTCTGCGATGTACTCAATAACAACCTCAGAGAACGTGCCAGCCGATACTTCAATTCTGTTCTGGTCTTCGTTCATCCTGTACTGCCCTTGATATTGTCCACCACCAAGACCGTAAATCTGTCCAATATTGTTTTGGTAAACGTAGTTGCTGAACACGATGTAGTCGTCGTCACCGAACACGCCTAAGCCAAGCGTTCCGCCTTTAGCGTCTACCCTGTCGTTTATGCCGTCACCGTCACTATCAATGATATTACCAGATGCATCGGTGCTGTACTTCTGAGAGTAGTTAATATTCTTGTTCTCTCCCAAAACGTAGACCAACCCGTCCTCGCCCACCAAGCCAATCTTGACTAACGAGACAAAGTCATCTGGCAAGGTCACCGTGTCGTTGCTGTTCTTCGACAACTTCAGAGACCTGACACGCTTAAGCATATCAAATCCCATCTCCCGGATTCCGCGCAAGGCAAAGTTCTTTACGACCATGTCCGATACGTTGCTCACGTAATCGTCCGAGTCGAGAGTCAGAACAAAGTCATTGACTACTTGGTCTACGGTAACTAGATTTCTTGCCATGCTTTATCTCTGTTGGGGTTGTTGCTGACCGTAATTAGAAACGGCGGCATCCCTAAGGTTAATACCAATCAATCTAGCCATCTCCTCAACCAGCTTGGGGACATAGTGCTCAGGCATCTCAAAGTCAGTACTGCTGGCTGCGCTGTAAGCCTCTTTGTTGTTTAGCGTGGTAAAGCCAAACTTGGGAAGAGATGAGGTCCTTGCACCTGTGGCGGCGTTAAGTCCTTCTGGCTGCTTGTAGTACCTGACCTTAATCTTATTCAGACTTTGAGGGTACACCTCAATCTGGTCGTCAAGAAAGGCAATAGGAGAGTCCTCGGTGGGTGCGCTAAGATTGCTGTGAAGCACATACTCTAACTTCTCTTCGTCATATTCAACGGGAATAGTAACAGAAGTATTCTCTCCAAACAGCAAGGAGCCGTCAGTCTTTACATTTATAATGCGAGAAAGGTCGTCAGGCTTAGCAAAATGAGAACCAGTGGTCCTAGAAATCGTGTTTGATGTTTTGGTGAACAAGGACAAATCCTCCTTGATTTGCTTAATCAGAGAGTTGTTTCTGCCGGGGTCTACGCCTCTTTTCCTAAGCGCCTCCGCATTGACCAACTGACTAAAAAGACTGTTGAACACGTTTGTTTGCGCGATAGGAGCGAAAGAGTTGAACTCTGTTGGCGTAACAAAGCCTCGCTCATCTTTGTTAGCGATGTCCTTTAGTGCATTATAAACCTCTCTAACACTTGCCATAGTAAGGGATTATCTCGCAAATATACAGAAAAAGAAAGGGGGCTTGTGCCCCCTCTCCAGTATCCATGCTGGTTATGCGTTATGCAATAGCCTCCAGTTGGCGCTCAATATCGGACAAAACCAGCGAGCCCTTGTCAGTCATGACAAAGCGAGTCATGACCTCGATTTTATCTTGTCCCACGGGGACGGAGGCAATCATCTTACCAGAGTCAAACCAGACCACGGCACCCTGCCTGAAGTCCAGAATCTGGAAGTCAAAGCCCTCGACCACTGTTGAACGTGCGTTCACCATGGGGCTGTCCACCATGGACATGAAATGGTTTGGGTCTCTCTTAGCTATCTGCACCAGAGTTCGCTTGATTGAGAGGTCCTTCTGATTCGTGTTAACGTTCAGTGCAACGGCAACGGGAAGCAATTCTTCAATGGGTCTTGACTTGATAATTGCAATAGCGTCATTGATTTGGAACTCTTGCTCCAAGACCTTCTCAGCGTCGTCTTCTTTGTTTACTAGCTTAAACACAGTACCTCCGTTTGACGCATTGTCTGGGTGCGCATCTAGGTACGCAACAAGGTTTGGCTTGTCGTAGTTGACAATCAATACCTTGTTCTCAAAGTAAACGTGAGAGCGAACGGCTTGTGAGCTTTGCTCATCGATATAGATACTTGGCTCTGCTGGGCAGTATCGAATACCCCTAACGGTGTTGGTCTCTTCATCAAACACCTGTACACTGTTGCCTCTAATCTTAAGGAAGATGCCGCCTTGACGGTTTAGCGTCTCGTACAGTTTGGGAAGTTTAGACTCGTCTCGCTGAGTGCGCTTGACGGTTCTTTTCTTAGCGGGCTCTGATGCCACAACTTTTTTGATTGGGGCTTTTTTAGGGCGACCCGGACCCTTTGTTGTCTGTTCCATTTTAATCTAATTGAAATCCAAGAAGAGGAATAAGGGGGAGAGCGAATCCCTCCCCCCATTCCGGTATTAGTCAGCTATTACGCAGAGGCACCTTTGATGAGAACGTGCTGGTTAGCAGCGCGAGTCACGAGGTTGCACTCAGAGCGGTAGTTGAACTTAGCAACGTCCTTGCCGTCGGTCTTGAAACCGAGGACACCACCACCAGTTACCCAGTGCTCCATCTCGCGGCTGTAACCGCCAGCGGCCTTGCAGTTCATCTCCAAGGCGGGAGCTCTGTTACCCGTTTGTGGGTCAGCAACAGTAGTGAGAGGAATCATTACACCAGCAACCAAGTTGGTAGCGATGTCGCCGACTCCGCTAGCTCCGAGGAGAGTGGGGTCGTTCAACAGCTTCCATCCGTGCTTGTGGAATGTGTATCCGCCACGAGTAAAGGAAGAGAAGCCGAGGTTGGCTGCCATGTCCTTGTTGTTTTGGAAAGCTCCGAAGCTACCCTGCAAACCAGCAGTAGAAGCAGTACCACCCTTGGAAAGCATATTATCCAAAGTCAGCATCTGGTCCGTGTTGGCGTAGATAGCGTACTCAGCAGGACATCCGTTCTTGTCCATCATCTTGATGACTTGGTCAATGTCTCCAAAGTCGGTGAGGGTCTCACCAATGACGTCGGAAGTAACCAAACCTCTGTCCTCCAAAGCAGCGAAGTATCCTTCAGTACCTGAGATTCCAGACAAAGCAGCGTCGGTAGAAGTCACCTTCTGACCGAGGAGCATCATCATCTCTCTCTTGTCGAGGAAACGTTGACGTGTATCAGCCTCAGACTTCAAGTACCAGCGGTAGTCGCCACCACCCACATCGATGTAGCCGATGTTGGTAGCTTGAGAACCAGACACCTCGTAAGACTCCTTAACGATGACGTACGGGTTCTTTCTCATAACAACGTTAGACTGGAGGAAAAAGTCCGGCTGGTCAGTTCCCTGAGCGTACATGTTACCAATGATGATAGCGCTAACAGCATCATTGTCAGAAGCAGCAGTAAGTCCGCCAGTAAGGAGAGACTTGATGGTAACCTCACTACCAGCAGCGTTCACGGCAGAGACATAAGCTCTTTCGTTTCCATTGATAATGAGTACGTCACCCTTGCGAGCAACGTTCTGAGAGGTTGTTCCCTCGGTGTATCCTGATGCAGCATCGGCATAAAGAACTCCGTCGATAACACCCGAAACTGCGCCCGAAGCCACTGCACCTTTGAAAGCACCAGTCAACTTCTGGTGGAGGCGAGCCTCTTCCCAGTAAGTCACTTCGTCGTTTGTTCCGGATGAGTTGACAGCACCAGTGAGCTTCAAGAAGCCAGTGATACCTTGGTCACCGAAGGTCTTGATGAGGTTGGCACGGATGTCCGGTGCGTTTACCTCGTCAATAAAGTCATGCAAGGAGGTATACTTTACCGGGTCTTGCAGGTTGTAAAGGGAATTGGAAATCCCTTTGGGGTTGACAGCAGCAACATTGTTGCCACCGCTTTGTTGGGTTACGTTAATCGCAGCCATGATTTCTTATTTTCAGATTTTGAAAGTTAATGTAGAAGAACCACCGAAGGCATTGATAATCTGTTCGTCGAGTCCGCTTGGCTGCTGAGAAGTGTCACGTTGATTGGGCTGGTTGCTCACGTTGGCAGCCGTCTCCACCACCTTCCTCTGTCCGTCACTCATACCTTGTTGGTACACAGAACGAACAATAGAATCGATGTTGTCAATGACCGCACGGTGTGCGTTCAGCTTCTCGTAGTTCCACTCACCAGAGTCGAAGACGTAGTCGTCGAAGTAGTTTTCAATCTGACTGTTTTTTGATACAAGTTCCTTGCGGTAGTTATCGTTGATTCCAAAGGTGAAGTTCTCACCCGTAGGGAGCTCAAAGATGAGTCCGTCAAAGTCCTTGACCTCGGCCTGCATAGCAGACATCCAGTCTTCGGTGATAGGGGATTGCGCTTCAGACTGCTCGTTCACTGGCAACATATAATCGTCGCGCAGGTTAGAAATAGTCTTCCGTGCGGATTCCGCATCCATCTTCAATTGCAGCTTAGCCATCTTGACATCGCCCTCATCAAAACGGTCCTCGTCCAGTTTGTATTTGTTTTCGAGCAGCATGCTGACCTCTTCGGTCGTGAGATTGCCGTGCTCTACTACCATCTGGTTTCGTACAGCAGTCAGGTCATCCATTTCGGATGGGTTTAGTTGCTGAAACTTGTACCAGTCTTCTGGACTACGACCCGTTTTTTGGACGAAATCATTGATAGCTTGTACGCGCTCGTCGATTTCAACGGGGTTATTTGAATTAGCCAAAGCAATTGCATCGAAGGAGCTTACATCCGAGCCTAGCTTTTCGCTAAGGTATCGGAGCACCTCGGTATCGACGTCAACTTCAGGGCTTGATTCAGGTTCTGTTGTTACTGCCTCTTGAACAGGCTCTTGAACAGGCTCACTAGGTTGAGCTTCAGGCTCAGCCATAGTCGTCTGAGGTTCAGGAGAAATCTGTTGAACAGGTTCTTCGCTTTGGACAGGCTCCACAGGAGCGTCTGCCACGGTTTGTTCCACAGCATCTTGTTCTTGATTGAGGTTAGGGGGTGTATCGCTAATTGCAATACCCGCACTCGCAAGTGCGCTTTCGAATTGCTTACTCATGATTAATTGTATTTCTTTTTCTGAGATTTAGGCGGTGTCTTACTGTGACCGCCCTTGCTCCAAAGGAATCTGTTTGCCCAGTATGCGGCACTACCCTTCCTTTTAATATTCTTTGCGTGTCTACTCTTAAAGGCTTTCCTTGCCTCAGGGCTGTAGTTGTTTCCCATGCTCTGGTCACCAAAGCGTACTAGGGTACCGCCCTCTTGCCCCGGACCAAGTGTACTGACCACGGCAGCTTTTTTAGTAGCGTGACCGCGCGTCAATTTGGGTTTGTTGACTCCAGCAAAACCCAGTCTCTTAGCCTTTTCTGAAGCACTAGACATACTGCAAATCTAACAAATATAAACGTTCATGATTTTGGGGTCCTCCAGACCTCTTCCTTCCTGTCAAATTCAACTGGAGACTCAACGTTTAATTCTTCGTCATCATCTGCAACCAATTCTTCAGCGGAAAACATGAACACCCTGTTTCCTTTGAGGTCCTCAACGACCCATCCGTCTTTTCTTAAAACGTAGATTCCAGACTCCCACATATTAATCGTCGTAAAGATTTACAAAATCAAAAATAATGTGGGCAGTGTCTTGAGCCCCAACGTCGTTCACCTTTTTGATAGTGGTGGTCTGTGGACTAACACCAATCAACCTTACATCATCTATTGCTAGGTCACCAAAAAATCCTGAGTGACCTGAAAGACTAGTTGTAAATGTCGGTGTGTGATTCCCCACCTCTGTCTTGGCGCTAGCAACTAACGTAGTGCTGTTTGCTGGTTGGTACACAAAGTAGAAGTGCTGAGTATGATTGTTTACGTCAGACTGAAACGAGCTAGACATCATATTTGTGCTAACTGTATCAGAGCCTATCGAGCCACCGTGAAGTGGTATTCTAATCCTTTGCCAGTAAGTATTGAAAGTACTCTGGTTTGCAGTCATATCAGAATTCTGAATACTTGTTGGCAGGTTTTGATAGTAGCTTTGATATCCGTATGTACTTGATTGAGTAAACCCACTAGTTGCATCGGTAGGGATGAGAACGTGGGAGTGGGTTACGCCACTCGTGTTGGTTTGGAAATTAAAAGTGCCACCTGTATAGTGCATGCACTTTGCCAACAGGGTAGCGGAGCCATCTGTTGATGTACTAGAGTTATCGCTATACACATACAAGTTCCCTACAGACGGACCAAAAGAGTATAAGTAAAACTCTAAGTAAACCTGAGTGAAGTCGCCATTTACAAAGTCGTCATACACCTCGTCTATTTTGACTGACGGGCTCCTAGTAATGTGGTGAATGTTATCACCTCTACCGCTCGTCTCTCCATACAAAAACTCAGTCTGCCTCGTACTATCGTGAAGACCATTTCCAACATGACCCCCGTAAGGACCAGTATTATTGCTAGTAGTTCCGGTTCTAGCTAGATTCCAGCTGTGGCAGTGGAGCGAGGTGGAAAGAACAGGGGTCTGAGAGTTAGATAGCGGCTTCCATAAAAGCGCTGTATTGTTTGTTGAGTCGATACATTGACTGCCCCTCAACCAACCAGTCATGTCCGTTTCGCCCGTAGGATTTGAGGGAGCCCATCCAAGGATACCTGAAGAGTTTTGTGAGGTGTTGTTTGAGGCAGTGGTAAAACTCGTGTTCTGACCTTCAAAGTCAAAGTCAAACGACAGCTGAACAGTAGTCGATTCGGGAGCGCCTAAAACTATTTGATTGAGTTTTTCGGCGTCGTCTCCAGCACCACTACTAAATACCGACTCATAAAAAATTTCAATACTGGGAGATAAACCAAAGGTGTCGAACAGTGTGGAGCTTGAATTAATACCCTCTACGTTAAACTGAGTCGGGGGACCGTAAGCACGAATCCTAAGCTCAAGGCCCACGAGACCCTGACCAGCACTTATGGTGGTCCCATAACCCAGCAGATTTCTAACTCCACCAACGGTAACCATGTCGTTCGAACTGTTCGTAAACTGAACTTGCTGCTCCGTTCCTGCTGCTCCTCCATCATTTGTAGAAACAGTAAGCCCCATGGAACCAGTATATATAGAAGTTCCTTTCGTTACGGTCGCCCTAATTTGAAACCCCGTTACCCGAAAGGTCCCGTTAGTAGGAAACCCCGTTGGAAGCGTAATTCCAGAGAGCCTTACACCTTCGCCAATAGCGTTGATGCCCATAGGACCCTCACCCGTGGCGACCATCCTACTGCTGTCCGACGGCGTACCAAAGGTGGCTTCTACCGTGTTAAATCTAAGTGGGCCCGTAGTCATCAGCTCAATTCAACAAAGTCAGAAGAAGGAGCAAACATGATTTGAGTACACGCAACACCATCTACCGTACCCTGCTCAACTGCGTACCCCATGTGTCTAACGATATCTCCACTACTAGACGGTCGAAGAAATGTAAACTCGCCAGCAGCTAGGTCTGACAAGTACAGTATCCCGCCCTTGGCGAAGGTGCCGTTAATCATAGTGTTGGGTACGTTCGCAATGCCGTATGTAAGTCCAGTGAAAAAATCCTGACTGCTTGCAGCGGCAGCAAGCCTTAAGACCATAAGACCCCTTGATGTACCAACGACATTAGATTGTGCTTCAATCACATCGCCGTTACTGTCAAGACTAATTATTTTATCTTGAGGCAGGGTGCTTGAGGTGCATGGAAGATTGACCCATAAACCAACAGCGACCCTATCGCTACCGTTTCCACCCGTGATGTTCAGCTCCGTAGCTAAGAGACCAGCGTCTATCAGGATGCCGTTAACCTCTCCGTCGTCAGCGTCTGGGTAGAAGTTTAATGACGTTCCAGTTGCTGTAAGTTTTTGAGTGGAGGCGTCGTAGTTGAGCCTAGACTCTGCATCAAGCTCAGTAGTTGTGCTAGCTACTGTAACCAATCTGTTGACGGAGGCGTTGTTTATAGTAGTTCCTCCACCTAAACTGCTCTCCGCCACCCAAGTAGTTACAACATCCGCACCCGCCGCAGCACCTCTGAGGTAGTGGTTACCAGATGCTGGTTTGGCAGTCGGAAGATAAACTGTGTAGCTGGCACTCATTGCACCGTTTTTCGGTGCTGCAATACCAACGGAGTTTTGGACTAACGAACCATCACCAACCTCTTCAAATAATTTTATAAGCCCTATTGACTGAGTGGAATTAGAACCGCCTCTAAAACTGACATTACCAAAAAATTCAGTAGAGGTTGCTCCAGCACTACTATTCGCTAATGTTGACCCTATAAACTGCGCAATTGTTTGCGTGGTACCTTGAACGTCATCGAACTTTATGAGGAACTTATCTGACGTGAATTGCGTAGAGCCATCACTAGAAATCTTGAGGGTTCTGTCATCACCACCCGGAACAGACTGGTCCGTAGACCCTATGTTACCATCGTCGCTAGTAAGTACTTTTTTCCAAGTCGCCATGGTGCCGCATTACTTTGCCGCCTCCATCACGCCTTTGGATGGCTGCTTTTTCTCTTCTAGTTTCTGCAAACGGACAAATTCTTTATCCAGCTTTTCTATAACCCTTGTCACAAAGGGAGCGTCTGAAGCCTTAACGGACACCTGTTCAATCGCCTGCTTCACAAAGTAAACCTCTTGAATTTCAAATTTCATTTTAATTGATTTTGGTTTTTACTTGGCCTTTAATTGATTTTGTAGCTTGTTTACTACATCTGCCAGTAAAAGTACATCCTTTCCTTCGAAGCTGCAATCATGCAGCACTTTTAATAGGAAGGTGAGCTCTTGCTGGGTCAGGGTGTCGGTACTTATTGCACTAGCATCCCTGCTCTTCGAGAGCATACCCATTAGTCAACTCTGATGTAGAGGTCTTTAGCGTCAGTCTCGAACCAGAATGAACCAACACCTGCACCCGAATCCGAGCCGCCCGGCGTGGCGGTGGTGAAGTCCATAATTGCGATGGGGTGCTTGGTTCCGGCGGTCTCTGCAACAGAGTTGGCATCAAGAAGTTCCCAACCAGTGAGTTGGGTGTTGTTCCACAAGATGGACGCATAATCACCTTCAGAGCTACTAGCGTCAGAGACAATGTGGAGACCACCTCCAGTAGCACCAGCGACAGCAAGTGCGTCAGTGCCGTAGGCACTCGTAGGGTCACCGAGACGAATGTTCTTGTCTTCAACAACAAGGGTTGCTGCATCGAGGGTTGTGGTGGTTCCGTTGACGGTCAAGTTACCGCGAACGACAACCGTAGTGTCGTCACCAGCATCACCAATGTTCAATGTTTGGGTGCCATTGATTTGCCCCATCCGAGTGATGAGGTTGGCTACAGTAACATCAACGTCCGTACCCGTGGCTGTCATGTCATCAACTACAAGGTCAATGGTACCGTCGGCATCATCGTATGTGGCTGCAATGCGCGTCTCTGTATTGGACGAAAACATCGCCCCTACGATGTCTTGAACTGCCTCTGTCGTTAACTGAGTATCGGCAGTCATATCATCGACAACAAGGTCGATTGTGCCGTCGCCATCCTCGTATGTAGCGGAGATGCGTGTCTCAGTGTTAGACGAGAACATAGCACCAACAATATCTTGGACCTCTTCCGTGGTAAGCGGCGGAGTATTAGCGGTCATGTCATCTACCACCAAGTTGATATTACCGTTGGTGTCATCGTATGTAGCAGCGATGCGTGTCTCTGTATTGCTACTAAACATGGCACCAACGATATCCTGAACCGCCTCAGTTGTGAGCTGAGTATCAGCAGTCATATCGTCTACAACAAGGTCGATAGTTCCATCACCGTCCTCATAGGTGGCTGAAATTCTCGTCTCAGTGTTAGAGCTGAACATAGCACCAACAATGTCCTGCACCTGCTCGGTTGTCAGGGGTCCGTCTGTAGCTGCCGAGAACGCACCAGAATTAAAGTCAGCTGTGATGGTTTTCAGCTCACCACTATCAAGAACAATCAGCTCAACCGAAGGGTGGTTAGTACTCGTTAGTGAGCCAGTGATGTCAGAGAGGCCAGATGCACTTACAGTACCGTCTGTGGTAATGTTAGTAACCGAAATGTTTTGGTCCTGAAGCAGGACTTTTTTCCATGTTGCCATTACAGGGAGTGTTTAATTTTGTGATTCAAAGATAAGGAGTTTTAAGTTACTCCGAAGTATAGATTGTCGTTGGTGTCTGCGTACATACCGCCCTCAAAAGCATCAGGCGGTGACGAAGGGTCAAACTGCTTGAACTCCACCACACCGTCTAGCTTTACCCTACCCGTCCCGTTTGGGGTAAACTGGATATGACCGTTGGTTTTAGTAGTGGTAATCTTAAACTCTGTACTACCGCTAAATAAATTGAGGTCACCGCCCAGTTGAGGGGACGTGTCCTCAACGACATTGTTTAACCCACTTCCAGTACCAATCTCCGTCCAGTTGCTGGCGCTCGTCCAGTCACCACTTCCGTAAATAAAAGGCGTAGTACCAACGATTGCCAAGAACCCACTCACCCTAAGGTTTGCATTTAATGCATCTCTCTCACCTGTGTTCGCAAAGAAGCCAAAGCCCTTTACCTGATTTCCAGTGGCATCAAGAATAGGAGCATTGGGATTGTTGTGCGATACTGGTCCGGGAAAAATTGGCATTAGAAATCAATCGTTAGAACCTGACCGGATGCAAAAGCCTTGTCGAAGTCGCTTCTGTAAAACCGATAGGATGTAGTTACACCATAAGAGTTGGTTAAATTGTAATCTACTGGCGATTGGAAATCAGATAGCACGTCTGTGCCAGCCAAATCAATCTTATTCAAGTTGCCGAAAGAGGCAGGATAAGCAATCCAAGTATAATTTCCAGCGGTGTCCATAGCGGCGTTAGCCGTGACGTTGAAGTCAGTTTCGCCTCGCAATTGATTAAACGCAGCCGTCATACCTGAATCAAACAAAGTTTGCGCCGTGGCGTTTGAGTTGATTGAAATAGTAGCAGCACCCCCAACCTTTATCCTGTGCTTCCAAGAGATAGAAACAGTACCACTGTTCAATGTCAAGTCGCCTAAACCAGAGCCACCGTCGTCAACCACGGTAGCCTTGTAGCTAATGCTAGTTACAGTACCGGGGTCTTGAGTGTCTACAGAGGAAAGCGTCTTCGTTCCATTCGCGTCAGAGATTCCTGTCTCAACCTCAGTGCTTCCCCTCAAGAACTTAACAGAATTGTCTGTAGTCTGAGAGTTGTCTCCAATAGAAATGGTAAAGGCGGAAACCTTTACTCCCTGCCCGACCTCCAGAGTTTCACTTGAGCTAAGCGTACTGGCTGAGCCGTAGCTGCCTCCAGACTGTTGCTTTGCCCTAGTGATTGAAGACATCGTAATTGTTGTCCTGTTATACACCTCAAGCATATCCCTTAAGATGGCCTCAACAGATGTGCCCGCGCTGATGGGACTAGTCATGTGAGAGAACGCAGCGTCATTGTTTGACACTGTGATTTGAGCGGCAATGTCTGGTGAACCGCCTGCTCCCGCAGGGCCTTGTGGACCCTGTGGTCCAGCAGGTCCCTGTGCGCCTGTAGCCCCGGCTGGGCCAGCACCAATAGCGCCAGCAATACTGACGTTCTTATTCGCTACCTGATTAAGGGTAACGACTTTAGTCTCCGAGCCACCCTTAACAATAGACACCTTAATGATGTCACCGTGTTGGCTAGATACCTTTACATTCTTAGGCTGGGTTACACTTACAGGCATTGTCTTTCATTACGCTGTTTCAGAAATGTCCTCGTTCACCTTAAGTGTACCATAAATCAAAGTAGCTACAGAACTGTCGGAAGCTGCTTTCTGCTCAATATCATAAACGTAAAGTCCAGCTGGCATAGTCTTCATAACGGTCGCAGCTACAGTGAAGTCAATATATTGTGCAGTGACGTCCGTGCCAGAAGCAGTAACGGTTGCAGTAAAGTTGGCACTACCGTTGCTCACCAGAGAACCGACATCGGAATTCCTTACCTCAAAAAGAAAAACATCATTCGCCGCGAAGCCAGCAGCATCACCCGCCGCGTTGGTAATAGTCAAGCGAAGAGAGAACGTGTCTCCCTTTCTACAAGTAACATCCACTCTGGACGAAGTATCTAGATTGATTTTTGTTGCGTTACTCATCTCCTAGGATTTGATTCATGATATCATCGTTGGCTTCTGGCTCTCCTTGAATCTCACCCCTTTGACCCTTTCGTTGGGAGATGAGCTTGCTTTGTTCAACGGCTTGCTTCTGTACCCTTTGGTCCTTGCGGTCCTCCTTTAGTACCTCAATCTTCTGTCTGAACTCTTTATCGTCAGCCTTAAATCCAAGGCTTGACTGAGCTCTAATCATTTCAATCTCTTTACGCATCTCGTGCATGGCTGCGGCAACTTGAACATCAACCTGCCCCTTGAGCTGCATCTTCTGTGCGTCAGCCTGAGCCTCCAATTGGATGCGCTGCATTTCCATCTGCGCTTTCTGCTGAGCCGCTTGAGTGTTCATCTGCGCCTGCATCTGAATATTCTGCTGCTGCTGCTGCTGCAACTTAGACATGCGCTTAGAGCGTCGAACAACTAGCAACCTTTGAGCTTGGTCAATGTCTTTTACCTGACGTACCGCCATGGCGTCCTCTAAGTCAATCTCTTTCTGTGCTAGACTAGCCTGAAGGTTTTGCTCCAAGAATATTCTGTCGTCGTCTGACATTTCTTGAACCACTCGGATTCCGAAGTTGTACATGGGCAGCTCGTTAAAGCTGTTCAACACTTCCATGCTTTTTTCCCCGATAGCTTTTTCGTAAACCCGAAATAGAATTGACTCTTTAGGGATAACCTGCAAACACTTGACTATGTCTTCACAGACTCTCTTGTAGAGAACCATGCTCGCATTTGTAATGTCGTATAGTGCGTTGTTGCCAGCGGCTAAGGCTTGCTGCCTCACCCCAACAAGTGCGTCACCTTTAGGAGTACTTGCATCCATCACCTCATTAATGCCAGTGGCATCTCGAATCATTCGTAGGTAGTGGTTGTACAGATTGATGTACTCGTTGATGTTTCTGATGCTGTTCTCGATTGAACGAATCGGAGGGTTTTGGAATCCACCTTCCGCGTTTTTACTCCTGTAATAAAAAACACCAGTCTGCTCGTAGATGTCTTGAATCTGTAATGGTTGCAGTTCTCCGCCCCTACCTAATTGAACGTTCTCCAATCCTTCGATGTCCACCAACACACCGTCTGGCTTTGCCTTGGCAACGGCTTGCTGAATCTTCAGGTGAGTGAGTTGCAATTGGTCGGCGAATCCTATGATACCATTAACCATAGACTTCGGCATCATACGCCGGAGGTTTGTGCTAGCAACGCTGTAGGAAAGCCTTGCCTTGCTTAGGTCGTGTACATTCTTCGGGATATTCTTTTTCATCCCGTAGTTGTAAATCAACTCTGTGCCCATGATGTGGCATCCGCCATACACAGTCTGGTACTCCATCTTGTGAGCCTCCCTGTCGTATACAGAGCTCGTGGGCATCTTGTACTCGGAGCCCTTGAAGTAAAAACCAGTGTTTCCGTGCTTGCTCTCTTTGCTTTCGTAGTAAACGCAATCAACAGAAACAAACTCAAACTCCATGATATCAACCAAGTAATCATCGTAACCGAATGCATACTTCTGTCGAGTCTGGTCGTAAGTCTTGTAGTTGAACGCGCTGGCATTATTGTAGCTTTTGCTCTTGACAGAATTAGCTAGCTTCTCATACTCCGATTCAGGAATCTGGTCTCCAGCCTGACGCTTCAGCTCTTGAATACTGATGCGCTGGACGTGGGCACCGTAAACAATGTCAGACATGTTTGGGTCCTCCGTATAGCTATGGAGGAACATGGCTGGGTCAATATACTTTGTAGTGATTCCGTAGTTGGGGTCGTTGTCGCGCTTGGCTACAGCCATGCCACACACAACCAAATCTTCTACACATCTACGGTAGGTGTTCTGGTCAAAATCATTCCAGTCCAGTGTCAACGCAGTGCCGAGCTGAGCAGCAATCTCTGCGTTTGTCTTCATGTTTTGCTCCATGAAGATTTCAGCCTCTTCCGTAGTGTCTGGTAAATCGTCGGGGTCAATCTTAGGTTGTAGGCCAAGCTGCTTTGCTTGTTGCAGTAGTTCCTTGTCCTTAATTGAAGCCTCTACTGTAGCGCGAGCCATGTCTTTCTCGTTTTTACTGACAGGGTCAAGTGCCTCCACAGAGGGGTAGGGCTTACGAGAAAGGATGCGATTGACTACGACCTTCACAAACTTGGGCACGATAGGTACCGGGCTCCAGTCTAAGTTGAGTAGTGTCCCGTCCCCATTGTTTGGGTCGAGAGAGTTTAGGATTTGTTTGTAGATAGACGTGTCCTGAGTACCATTGGCATAGTCTCGGCTTTTGTCGAAATCGTACATACGGCGACGAAACAAGGATGTCTGGTCCGCGCCGTACCCCCACTGTGAGTTAATCGCCTTTGCAAAGAGGAGCCCGTATTTACTGGACACCTTTACTTCAGGAGACACAAACGGGTCGGGGAAACTTCCATACTTGTTATTTTTGTTCCCGTCGGTCATAGAATAAAGTTTGGGCTCATTTGCAAATATAGCAATAGTCCACAAGGCTTTTATACCTTATACCTCCTGAAGAATACTGTGTCTTCAAACGTCTTTTTCTTCTCCTTCGGCTTTACTTTTTGTGAGGCCAGCAGCGCTAATCCGGAGCTAATCGATAAGTCAAACTTGGTACGGTTGTCTATCTTGAACCCTATCCAGTCTTCTAACGTCCTGTTAAAATACATGGCTCCGGGGTGGCCGTCTTCATCTAGTCCGACGTAATTGTGTATGTAATCTTCTATGGCAGAAGCGTGAGCCTGAATTACATCTTGTGAATTAGAGGGGATACCTTTTGTTCTTGAAGCGGACGAACCAGCCTTAAGGTGTTCCGGCCTGTCCATTACATACCCGTCGTAACCTCTTGATTCAAAGTACCTCACAATCCCATACTTGTTGTTCTCAATAAGAAGTGGGTATCCGTAAAACACAGCAGCCATTAAAACATCTTCATAGAATATGCTTGCCATAGGAGGGCGGCTAGCATACTCCGCGACAAACATATTTGAAGCCCCGTTGAGGTTGAACTTGTTGTAGATGTGACATGCCCCTTTAGATGACCTACTATCAACCGTAGCGTCAAGGTCGTATGAGTCAACCCCACCACACCCCATTGAAGGATTCGGTGGAGTTCTCTTGCCCCGCTCCTCATGCATTACGCTGCGGCTTTTTTCGTCTGGCATCCAAGAGATATACCACCTGCCCTTAGGGTCTGGGTTAAAAAACACCTTCGTGTCCTTTACACCGCCTTGCCACTGAAAGTTTCCCCTGACAACAGGGTTTGGGTACATATACTCATTGTGCTCAATCTGCTCGTAAATCTTTCCTATGTTGAACAGACTGCCTTCAACGCTATCTCTAAAGGCTTCGTCAGGGGTGAAGGGGAACTGACGAATGATTTCATTCATCTCCCTCGCGTCGTGCTTTACCGCGTCTCTTTCGTTCTTGAGAAAAGACCTAGAGCCGATAGACATAGTGTCACCATCTAGAGTCTCTACAGCAGATTTAGGGTTCTCTACGATTGGATGTCCGTGCTTGTCAAAAAACCCTTCAAGGGAATCGTATGCGGGTATGAATAGTCGGTACAGTCCAGATACGGTTCGACCGTTAGCATTTCTTTTTGTAGGGTTGGAATCTTTCCAGAGCTGCTTGTACTCCTTTCCCCCTTTGTCCATTGGGTTTACGGTACTACCTACCAGAGCCTTGCCAACAATCCTACGACCAACAATAAGACAAGTCCTTTCAATACGCCACGCCTCACGTATGTCTGATGGTCGCTCCCACTTTCCCGCCTCGTCCATGTAGAGCATGTGGAGCTTCTCTCCGTCATACGCATTGTTCGTCGTGTTCTTCCAGTTGAGTACTGTGTTGAGCGCGTCACCTGCATTGGACGTCTTGTTATTCTTCGTGATTCTTTTGGATGGTTCGCGGAAAGCCAGCTCCATGCGCGGGTTAGTTGTACCATCCTGAATTGGTTTGAAGAAGAACGGATAGTGCCTGAACATAGGCACCACCTTTTTCATGAAGATGTTTTCCTGTGCGTCCTTTCCCGTCTTTGATTGAATGCCGAGAAGTTTGTCTTTGACCTGCGTAGCCTCGTCCAACAATACAGAAGCGCAGATATTAGTGTAACCAGAGCGGCGACACTTAGTATAAAGCTGCCCAATACAGCGTGGGTCAACTTCACACGCAGCCATGTGAATAAAGATATCTCTTTGAAACGATAGAAATGACGGGTGCCCAATATCAATCTTAGTCCACTGGAGTAGCATGTAGTGCCTTCCGGTAACATACGTAGGCTTACCCGCGTTGTAAAACCAATAACCGTCACGACGCCTTCGAAACTCCTCCTCGATATATGGACGAAATCTCTCTCGAAACTCCTTCGGGGATTCGGCCCATTCGTCCATGCTTCGAATACGGGACAACTCTTCTGGCATAGGTACCCTGCCCCACACCTGCAAATCTGTCGCCAGCCCTTCTCCTTGAACAGGTTCTTTGGGTTGTTCGGGAAGGCCAATGAAAAGCCCCCCAAGTTCGACGATGTCGCCAAGCGTACCGTTGGGACAAATCTTGACAACCTCTTCATCATAACCATCAATTTTTTCTAAGACACTCATTTACTGAACTTCTCTGCGAAGCCCCCTGAATAATCCTTTGCGTCTTCGATGGAGCCTGTATCCTTTAATGCCTTAACCATTTGTTCTAGTCTCTGCCTTTCTACAAGCAGTTCCTTACAATCTATCGCAGTCTGTTTAATTGACTGAAGCTCCGCCTTCCTCGCGCTGCCACCAGCCTCTGGGTCAACAGGCCGCTTCACCTCGTCAATCATATTGTTTATAGCAATCTCCATAGACCTCATCAATCTTTGGGCTGCCACAATAGTGGTGAACTTAGTTTTTGATGACATACGACAAGTCCTCTAGTCGCATCCTGTAGACGATTGAGTCGTCGTCTAACTTCATTTTGTAGTCTGAGCCAAGGTCAAAACCAACGACGTCACCTATCTCAACACCCTGATTGATGAGCTCAGGATGTGGCATAAAAACAATCGCTGTCTTATCGTCTTGCTCTTTTGCTTTGAGGTCAACAATGATACCGGATTTGGTTACCTCCTCTTCCTCCTTTTCTGGAGGCTGAACGAACACCCACTCTGATAGCATTCCTAGCTCGCCGTCTGAGCTTCGGTAAGCGATAGCGTGAGAAGCCCTAGGGTTCTCTTGGTCATAAACGACAATGTATTTGTCGTCTCCCAGAGATAGAGATGTGTTCTGGGTTACGTGGTGGTGAAAGAAAAGAGTGTCGCCTTTCTTTACTCCCGTCTCAAGTAGATAAGGAGAAGAAACAACAACGCCATGACAAACGCGATGCTCAAACTCGTTGAATCGTGTGTCAATGTAGATTTCTTGTTCTCCCACCTTTAATGTGTCGTTGTGCTTCTTGGGCACTTCGACGACAAAGTGGCGTAGTACTTTCATGTAAAGTTGCAGTCATATTCAATTAGGACAGGTTGATTCTCAACCGTTTTCCAAATGTAAGTAGATTCTTCGTCCTCTAGGTACACGTGGTACCTTCGAACGTTGTACTTGTATAAGGCTGCGTCATCTTCTTTGATGGCTGACACCTTTGCGCGGCCAGCCTTCATACCTACATAGTAGGCCATTGCGTCCTTGGGGTTTGGCCCAATGACAATCTTTCTAATTAGGTTCATAGTTTTAGTTTAGTGAGAGTCCACTAAACCAGTCGTCGGCCTCACCCTCTTGGTTGTAGGCTTCTACCTGTAGGGTCATGAACTCTGCAAATTCATTATCATCTTCCGCGTTCCATCCGTAAGCTAGGTTCCACTTTCTAGCCTCCTCGGTTTCGTCCTCTACAAAACCAACGGCCATAGTGTATACCACGGTGTCGCTACCGTATTTCTTTACAACAGACTCAAGCTCCTCAAAGATGCCTTGAACTTCTTTTCGAAAAGCCTTTTTTAATATGTTGTCCATCATGGTTCACTAATTGTGTTTACCGAACCAATAGTAGCTGAGGTTGTTGTCAGCTGAGCCGTCATCATCCACAAGCTAGAACTTACACCAATAAGCTGGATTCGGTCTCCTGTGTTACCACCTGTCGTGGTGCTATTCTTATCTACGGAAAAAGAAGTTGCGCTTCCAGCTTCAGCAATACCAGTAAGGGTTTTATCTGCCGTAGTTGAATTAACAGTAACCCTTCCCTTGATTTTTGTTGAGTTGACCTTCGTGTTAAACGTGATGCTATTGGCGCTTCCGCTAGTGAACACAATTGTCATCTGAGCGCCCACAACACAGTCAGGCAAGGTTATTGTGCCGGACGATTTGTTTGCCGCGTCAAATAAGTAAACGCCGTTGGACGAGGTCATCGCTGTAGCGCCCGTACCCAACGTGATAACATTGGAATCACCCGTAGCAATAGTAATCGTATCTCCCGACCTGCTTAGGGCTACACCGCTGCCGCCTGCGAACGTAACTGTTTTACTAGTTCCCGCTGCGTCGGCAATTGTAAGAGTGGGTGCGGTGGTTCCCCCTGTAGTCGTGGTGACGCTTTCAAAAACGGGGAGCGTTCTCGTCTCAACAGCCTTGGTTGAACTGTTCCAAACCAATACGTTTGTGCTGGTGCTGCCAGAGCTGACGGTGTTCAACTGAAGAGAAGCCGCCTTTACTGTGGTAGAAGACAAAGACAGGGCTGAGTCATTACCAGAACCATCTTGAATAACCTTAAGGGTGCCGGAAAGGGCAGCTGCATCACTAGTCTTGAGTAGACCTTGGTAAGTGTTTTTGATTCGAGTCCCGCTAAGAGTCGCCATAGAATTAACTTTGGTACAAATATACTAGATGAGCAGACACCATAACGGTAGGCGCAGAAGGGACTTCAATAAACTAAACAAGCGGTATGTAGCCAATAACTACATGAAGAAGTGGTCCCTTGTAGTAAGAGACATAAAAGTCAACTACGGCATACAACAAGCTGAGCTTGAGTTTATGCTATACGTATATGACTTTGAATTTTTCACTGTGTCTCACGTAGCCAAGACCATGAAAAGGAGCAGAGAAAAACTTTACGAAAGAACCATACTTCCGCTAAAGAAGAAGGATTGGATAGAAAATATCTATCACGGAAAAGAAGTTGACCAGTATGTCAACGCGCTATTCCAAGAAAGGCAAAACCATGAGCACCGACTTGGTCTATCCCAGAAAGGGAGAATGATGGTGCAGAGAGTGTATAGAAAGTTGGACGGAAGCGAACCCATTACCTTTTAGAAATCATAGCACCCTTATAGGTGTCTCTAATTTCGTCAGGGTAGATTCTCTTTAACATGTACTCATTTTCAACGTTGCCTCCAGCGATGTCGTAGTACGTTTTCCCTTGAGCGTCTACACCAGTGCCTACAATAATATCCGTGTGACTGTTGTATTTCTCGCCCTTTTCTCCTGACTTTTTGAACTTATTAAACTTCCAATCTTTAGTGTTCTTGAAGTCGCGCTTGTCTCCATGTACATCGTCGTAGCCCTTGAACAAGAGGTCGCCCGCCCTGAGTTCACTTACTTGTTTGCCGATGAGTCTTTTTGCTTCGTAAGCATCGTACTCATACGTCTCGTCTTTCTTTAGAGCCTTTGTCTTGAATGCATCGTTCATGTACATTCTGTGGGCACCATAGGGTCGGAAGCCCATTTCCTTAGCTTCTTTGTTTGAGTTTGCTCCTAAGAATCCTCTTACGTGAGCTGATGTAGTAGACGCACTCCAAGGAGTTCCCGTGGCGCTTGCCTTTTCACCACCAGCCCCATACGTGTCTGTCAAAAGCACGTCTTCGATGAACTCCCCGGAACGTGGGTCCTTCTCATCAAGGAACCGCATGGGTTGACCGGATACTTGTACTGGGTCAACAAAATTATTTTGGATGTTAGCAGCTGTCATAGCAAGCCGCATCTCTGCTGCTTCCCTGTCCTCAAATCCGGGGGTGTCTCCAGTGTACTCTGCCTTACCCTTCTGTCCGGCCTTCCTTTTTTTGCGACCACCAAACAGGGCGCGAACGCCCCTACTTGGTCCTTTTCCTTTAGCTACTTCCATGACGAAATGTAATTGCTGCACAATATACGGAATCTTGCAGCGTTAAGGATGTAGACAAACCCATCAAACGCATGACGTACAAGAAAGCAAGAACATACGCAGACATGGAAAGCGACCCTCGCGTAGACTGGATTTCCAATGAGAGAGGAACAGGAGAAGGAATCTGGGTCTACCTAAAACAAGGGTACATCAACGAACACCTTGAATGCGGAACCATTCACGAACACACGGTAGCAGAGTGCTGCCTTCAGCTCAATACACAAGTAACTCAAACCCCTTCATCATGAAGAACATCATCATCATCCTCACCGCCCTTCCGGGCTTCCTCTTCGCTCAAAGCGAAATCGACTTCAACATCATCGTGGCTCCTCAAGGAAACTTGTTCGCATCTACGGTAAACAAGGACGCTGTATGGTCGCACTTCTTAGAGCCGCTATACTACAGCATCGACAACCCTGCCTTCGTTCCATTTGAATATGGCTCAACAGTGCTAGACTTTACTACAGGTCAAAAAGGAATCCACCACCTGCTGCTTACGGCTGATAGCGATACGATTGCATACCTAATACTTCGCGTTGACAACACGGTACTGGCAACCACTAGCTACCGCGAGATTCTGGTCAACGAAGCCGAAGACTCGAATGCAACTTACGCGCCATCACGTAACAATCAAGTGAACAGCATCTTTGGGCTTACACCCGGACTGCAAGATTAAAACTTTGCCTTAAGGTCTTTTCGGGTAAACAGCTTAGCAAGTCTAGTCGGATACTTTACAGTACCCCTGTTACCGAAGTTTTCGGTTCGATTAAACAAACCTCTGCTGACAGAAGTGACTCCGCGTTCCCTCTCTTCTTTTGTAGGGGGGACCTCGGCACCTCTGTTGGCACGTTTGTAAATCATTCCCCCACCATACATCTCACCCTTTTGTCTGGCGATTTGCTCGGCGGCTCTTCTGCGCCTTTCAGCAGCTTGCTCCTCTCGACTCTTCATTACCGATTCAAAAGAATGATTGGCTTGGTCCATGAAGTATTCGTTGTCTGCGCCCTCATAGATTTCATCTCTTTCTTGAAAGCCAAACTCATCCATGAAATACTCGACGAACTGAATCGATTTTTCGTTCTCTTGAGATAGGTCGATACCAGCTTCTTCCGCACGTGCAGCGAGGACAGATATATCACCGGGCTTGACCACCTTGTCTCCAACGCCATTTAGTACCTTGGGGAAGTTAGCGCCGGGGAATCCAGCCTGAGCAACTTCACGGTTCGGGTCATAGAACCTTGCGGTAGGAACCTTGATTTCGTCAAACTTGATGGCTCCGTGAAAGTCTCCAACCTTCTTGTCCGTCATATAAGAACGCATCAGGCTCAACTTCTCTTCGTCACTCTTGCCGTCCAGTGCTCTAGAGAAGTTACTATTGCCAGAAGCAATCATATCGTCAGCAGCAGCCAGAGCTTTGTCTGGGTTTTCATCAATGAATCTGTTAACCTTTGCCGCGTATCGCTGATACTGAGCATCGAGTGAGCCCTCTCCCTTGAGATATCTTTTTCCGAAGGCGGTGTCCTTTAGTCGTTGTTGCTCTTCTGGAGACATAGCATCGAGACCGCCATCTGGAACATCAAAGTTGTAGGCGTCAATCTTGCCTTCGCCTTGAGCAGACCGCATGCCTTCGTTGCTGGTGTATGTTACTCTAGCCTCATCCTCTGTTCTGAAGTAAGGGCTACGGGTAGTTGACTGCTTCTTTGGGTCTCCGTCTCCGTTTGGGACATCGTTACCGTTTTCGGCATACTCCATCTTGCCGCCGTAACGCATGTACTTGTAAGGTTTCTCATCAACCTCACCGCCCATGGCATACCTTTTCACCATAGCCCCGGCAAGAGCCTTCTTTAGGTCCCCGCTTCCTTTGCCATCAGCAGCATAGAACGGAACCATCTTACCATTTACCTTAACCATCTTCATGGTTACAAATATAAAGGTATTACCTAAGGTCTGTATCGTGCTTTCTTGAACCTCTGATGTAGCTGTTAACCCTGCCCATAGCCCAAGCAGCCATTGACGCGCCACGTCTAGAGCCCGACGAAAGCCAAGCACCCTGACCACGTCGGTACACCTTTGCTAGGGTTCCGTAAGAAATTCCGGAACTCTTGGCTTTCTTCTGGAGAGTGGCCTTTGTTGAAGCGTTCATTGGCTTAGCCTTAACCTTCGCCCCTTTCTTTGCCTCGGTTCTTTTCTTAAACCTAAGGAAGGAAATCTTCTTTCCTTTCCTATAATCGTCTGCCATCTCCTTCTTGTTGGCAGCATCCTCCTTTACAGTGGCTTTGATTTCCTTACCCTGTTCCGGGTCGGTGTATCTAGTTGGGAGTCCTAGTCTATACGGCTGCTTGCGTTTGCCAACTTTAGCTCCAGCGTTAGCCTTAGACATCAACTTAGTTCTCCTGATGTAGTTCCCATCAGCGTCTTGAAACAACTCCGACCCCAGCTTTCTCTCTTCTGGGGTTACTTTATCATTGTAGATTCTGTCTGCAACTTGCCTGCTTACACTCTTCCCTGTCGTGCCTTTATACGGCATGGAGAAATCAATGTTCGAAGCAAGAGCTTTCGCTGGCTTTTTCTTTTTCCTCTTACTTGCCATGGCTAGCGACTTTGAACGACGCCTCCTTTACAGCACCGGGGTGCGGCTGGTAGTCGCCCTTCATGAGATAATACCTACCCTGCTCCTCCATCCAGTGATACCCGGACGGTGATGGAACAGACACCTTCTTAGAAGATACAGTGAGCTTTGGACGTTCTGATTTACGAGCGGCTTTCATTTTTCTGACGTTTACGCTCCTTGTCCATCATTTTCTTCATAGCGTCTTCGCGCCTACCAGACAGAAGATACACCATGGCATAATTCTGCAACACTGAGTCGGGAATTTTGGTGTCTGGAAATTCTTTTGCAAACCTCTCCTTAGTGTCCGCTAGGTTGGACTCTTTAGTCAAAGGCTTTTTATCGGTTCCCTTTACAGCGGCACCCATGTTGGCCTTCTTCTTCTTTTTGTACTTGTAGTTCACCTAGCAAATATAGGTCACTTAGAAAGACCCCATTTGTAATTGCTGAACCCGCACTGGACCTTGAAGTCTATAGATTTAATCTTGAGACTCAAGTTGTTTTTTTGTTTTTTAATCTTGGCTGGAGTCTTGAATGCGTATGCAATGAGTCTGTCCCTATGATGGTCTGACCCCCATATCAAGTCTTTATCGTTTCCAGCTAGGACTACGTCCCCTACTCGGTAATCTGTTTTTGATTTACCGTCATGAAGAACCACATCGCAGAGATGTATTGGGTCTCTCACTGCATCTGGTTTTTAGCCAGAAGAATCTTGACCTCTTGCACTTCTTTCAGTAACTGCTTGATGTCCTCTTTCATCTCGGAGTTGTCGGTCTCCAAGGCAATCACCCTCCCTTTAAGTGAGCTGTAATCTGACTGGTGCTTAATCCAAATCCCAATCAGTGAGCCCGCTATAAGCAATAGCTCAAACTGTGTCAGTGCGTCCATGTCACAAAAATAGTAATCAATACCCACACTCATTTCAAAACTAAAACATGTCCAGTAAGATTCACCGCTTGTGATGACCCAACCTTCGACGCCCTAAGAGAATACACGTAGGTTCCGCTCGCGGTGCCCGTCATATACCACTGGTCTCCGGGCTGCTCACCCGACCACACGACCTGTCCCCATCTATTGTAAACGCGCATATCCCACTCTCTCCAACACTGTGGGTCTGTAACAGCATAAAAAGAATCGTTTATCCCGTCACCGTTTGGCGTAGCAGCATTAGGAATAAAAACATCTACGTCCTCGCACACCATACCGCCCACGTCTTCGCACGGCAACCCGCTATCACAATCAATGTATTCAGTTACCACCGAGTACTCTGTTAAGGTCACGGTGTCTGTTAGGTAGATATACTCCGTCAGGACTACATCAACGTAGGTCGTGTCGTAAACAAGGGTCTCGGTGAATACAGTATCCGTCACGTATATGTAGTTGTCTATATATGTCGTGTCGTACATGTATACCTCTATGTAGTTGTCTACTATCAGTGTGTCGATTAGCGTGATAGTATCAGCTGGCAGCTCCACGAATACTGTATCGGTTTCGTACACGTATACGGTGTCCGTGATGGTGGGGTCTGGGCAGAAGGTGATTCTGTTGTCGCTCAGGTTGATGTCTGGATAGGTCTGAGTTTGGTTGAAGCTGGTTCCGTTGCTCCACCCTTCAGGGAATGGGAAGTCCTCGTAGTCCGCCGTTTGAGAAACGTTTATCTGCCAGATTACAACCTCCCAGCAATACCCCTCTACCTCATTTTCAATTATGCAATCCCAGCTGAAAGGTGGGTTTAAGATGAAGTTTGAAAACCCATTTGTCCATCCAGTATTGTTTGAGGTCATGACATACGACCATCCCGGATGAAATGTATTTGAAGTGCAATCTGTGTTCTCCCCATAGTCTTCCCCAGTGACTTCATCAACGTAGTGAAGCCCGAACACGAGGTGGCTAACAGACTCATTATTGCCCACGTGAAATCCGCCGGACTCCTCGCATGTGTTACCATCGAATTGTGTGAACTCATTGCACCCACAGTTCTCCGTATTCAGCCATTGAACTTGGAATGAGTGCAGGCCGTCCGAAACAGCCGGAGGTGTGTAGCCTAGAAGTGCTAGGTCACAGGTCTGAGAGAGCCCAATGAAAGGCATCAGAAAGAGGAGAAGGAGAGGTGGTTTCATGGCACAAAGCTACCACCTTTTTAGGCACAGCTTTCCCATATTCACTCTCTAGTTATCGTGACGTTAGGGGCTCACGATTACCCCATGTGTCTAAGCCCCGTAGGTGTCAAACTGGTCCGCCCCAGCGGGCCAAGTGCGATACCGTTTCCGTGACTAGGCAAAGCAAAGGTACACGAAAAAAACTACAAAGTCAAGTACTTATTACGCTTCCTTAATGGCTGAGCGAATTGCTCGTATCACCATCAAGAACCAGATTGTTATAACAGAGTATGCTACGTATGAAGAGACCATGCCTAATGTCAATTTTGTTTCGGGCGCAAAAGTACATTTCGATTCGCCATTTGCCTAATCAACCTTGTGAAAAAAGGTGTGAGTCATATATAGCTAGGGGATTATGCATGCATGCAAGCGGTCGCCGCACCTGACCGAAACGCATCCGGGCAACCCACCCCCTGCAATTTGTGTCGGGTCCGCGCAAACATTCCAGCGTTTTTCCCAGCGCACTCCGGCATCGAGGTATCGTGACGTACACCACCACCTGATACGTGAGGTGAACAGACCTGCTCCGCATCGCGGTCCACGGACAAACCATGCAGGTACAATCCCACCCCCACCTAGACGGCAAGACATATACACCCCAGACATGGGTGACCACATCAAATTTATTTGGGGCTCGCATACTATAATCAAAGTGTGGTGCGTTATAGGACTGAACGCGATAGCTAAAAACAATGTCAAATCCACATAACCCCCACACCATGAGCAAGTTGCCCATCGTTTCCATCAAAGTCCAGCACGGCACGTCCGTCGTCACGCTCTCCACCATGGGAGACACCACCCACGTCCAGACCGACACCGGAGTCTGTTTCCACGTCCGCCAGCTGGCTGAGGACAGCGTGTACTTCAAGCCCGCTCGAACCATCCTCAATCAGGCCCGTGAACTTGTGCGCACCGAGACCGCAATGGCTCAATCCTTTCATCACGTTCTCATGGCCCGCTTGGACATCAAAAGCGCCATCAAAGGAGGCGTGGATGCAACAAACCCTGCCGACGAGAGCCGCATCTTGAACGACGCTTTCGATGCCCTTGCCAAGCTGGAGATTCGCCGCATCGAAATCATGCGAGAGCGGGAAGAACTCCGGGACGACATCAAACGTCAGAACTACAGCCGCCGGATTGACAACGGAGACGGCACGTCCACAGAAATTTTAGAGGGCTGACACAATAACCTGAAACCGACAGCCGTTATACTATTGAACCGAGGGGGTAACAGGGCCCCCTCACAATTGAATTCAGATGAGCAAAGAGAAGCAAGACATCTACCAGAAAGTGACCGACCGCATCGTGGCTGGTCTCAACCAGAAGGGCCTCACATGGTTCCGTCCATGGACCTCCAACGGAATGACGGGCCCCATCAACAACTCCACCGGGCGGTCCTACAAAGGCATCAACGTCCTCCTGTTGTGCGCCGAGGTTGTGGAGCATGGCTACGAACACAACGAGTGGGTCACGTACAAGCAGGCCGCTGCCAAAGGGGGCAACGTCAAGAAGGGTTCCCAGTCCACCTTCATTGTGTTCTGGAACATCATTTACAAGTGCGTTGACAGCGGCAAGACGTACCGCAAGTTGCAGGACGTGCCCGTGGGGATGCGCTACACAAAGCTGTTCTTCCCCCGCGCCTTCAACGTCTTCAACATCGACCAGTGCGAAGGGTTGGAGCCACGCCGGGAGAAGGTAGAGGTCACCGGAGAGTTCAACCCGATTGAGCAGGCCGAGAGCATCTACAAGGAGCAGTACCCCAAGGAGATGCGCCCTACGTTGGCTCATGGCGGCGACAGCGCGTTCTACGTGCCCAGCAAGCACCACGTGCAAATGCCGAAGCAGGAGACCTTCGTGAGCAGTGACGACTACTACAAGGTGCTGTTCCACGAGTTGGTCCACAGCACAGGCCACGAGACCATCCTCAAGCGCTTGGACAAGGTTGCCGCCTTCGGAGGCGATGCCTACAGCAAGGAGGAGTTGGTTGCTGAGATTGGAGCCCAGTTCCTTGTGGGTCTGACAGGCATCCAGCCCAAAGACGACGAGACCAACAGCCAAGCCTACATCAACGGCTGGGTCAAGAAGCTACAGGACCAACCTAAGATGGCTCTGAGCGCCGCAAACAAGGCCATGAAAGCCGTGGACTTCATCACCGGGGAGGGAGCAGACGCTCCTTCCTCATAACCCCCCAAGAGAGATGCTCAAGTACCTCCCCTCCCACATCGTTTACACCATGCATATGCTCGCGGTCATGAATATCGCGGGTGGATTCTTCGCACTCGGACTCCTTCTGGGTGAGCTGTTCCTGCTGTCAGTGTTCCCAGCTATCGCCGTGTTCTGCTGGACCACAAACGAACTGGCAAGGCGTGAACAGGGCCTTTAATCTGTTAACATTCATTCACAAACCCCTGCACAATATGGAGAGACTTTACCCCGTTACTACTATAGAAGCCACAGAGACAATGAGCAAGAGAGAGAACCCGCAGTACGTAGTCATCGACAAGGATGAACTCAGAGACCTTCGCAGAGACCGCGACTGGGCAGACTTCTTCTGCAAGATGTTTCTCAAGGCTGAGCACAGAGGAGATTTAGACATGATGGTCAGACACGTGCACCCCCTTTGTAGATACGCAGAAATCAGAGGAATCGAAATACCATGGAAGAAATGAACACATACCCATCCACCCCAATCGCATACGCCAGCTACCCCTACACCGGGGTGGTCCGCACCGACCGCAAGTTCCGAGCTACCATCCAGTTCTACACTGGGAGCGCATGGGGCCGAGGTACATGGGCCTGCGCCAAGACCTTCAACAGCGAGGGCCACGTGGACAACTTCATCAACTACATGAAGCGCAAAAAGGGCTGGAACGTTGACGAGGTTTGGTACACAGCAAACGTCACCCCGCTCAAGGATTCTTGGGCCTACGAGGGCAAGCCAGTGAACCACTCACAGCTCACATAGTGTTAACATCCATTAACAACCAGCGCACAATAACAGGGAGACCCCGGCGTTATTACTATAGAACCCCCCCTAAAAAACACATCACATGGGACAGAAAGCAAAGCAAATTGACACCATCACCCTTGGCACCCACTTCCTTGGGGCCATCTTCAACGGAGACCTGACTGGTCTCACCGCGAACGAAGAGCACCTCATCAACTCAGAGTTGGACTTCCAGCGTGGAGAGGCAGAGGAGCAGTTCGGTGAGGACCTCTCCGCCGTGACGTTCGAATGCACCAGCAGTGAACGCTACATCTGCGGATGCGACCTCACGAAGCAATGGAGCGAATGCGTGGAGGTCAAGGTTGTTGCACTTGTAAATGAGCAGTCATGAAGAGGTACACCATCCACCTATACCACGGAGGCGAAAGGCCAGACGAGAAGGTTCAGACCAACGTCCTGACCACAGCCCAGACCATCGCCGTGGGAGCAGAACACGCCGTCATCATTGATAACCTCAAAGGAGAAGTGATATCATGAGCGCCTTCGACAACTCCCCCAACCCATTCATTGAGCTGGACCTGTGCAAGCAGGAGCTAGCCGAGGCATACGAGTTCTTCGCAGGGGCTGACCCCGAAGCACAGGCGTTAGTCATCGAGGCCCTAGACAAGAAGTACAGATTGTCTTTGCACGTCGCCTACGACAAAAGGTACAGAGAAGACCGCCGCCTGCCGCCAACCTGCTTGGCACTGGCACTGAGAAAGCGTTAACGTCCATTAACAACCTGAGCACAATAACAGCAAACCTGCCGCGTTATTACTATAGAAGAAGTTCAATTCAAATCTTAATAAAATGACCGAAGTAAAATTCAACATCGACATCGAGACAGACATGATGTCCATCGCTCAAAGCATAGTAGCCAACAACTGCTTGGACCTCGTGAAGTGTAAGTACACCTTCAAGAAAGCCCTGTCCGTGGCTTTCTACAACAAGCACAAGGACTCCATGGGCCACTGCAACTTGCGCATCTGGAACGTAAGCACTGAAGAGGTGGCTGAGCTCAAGGCAGAGCTTTTACCAGAGGGGCTCACGGAACTTGGGCGGTCAGTTCGCCAGCGTATGGAGAAGCAAATCATAGAGGAGTCAGGTAAGCGATACGCTCACATTGGAGGCTCTGAGATGAAGCAGTTCCAAGATGCCATCGACGTGGCCTTCGGAGTGGATACATCGCCGCAGAGCGGACGCAAGTTCGACTACAGCTACGAGTTCAACAGAGTCATTGAATGCTTGGACGACATCGAGTCCCACGGACTCTACACACGACTCGACCAAGACATAGTTGAAGATTGCAACACCCGTGCACGTCGCAAGTTCAAGCGTGGTCGCTTACTCAAGAAGGACACCCTGAAGGGCCTCGATGCCAGCGCGTACACCATCAACGTGGACGCAGTTGTGCAGGACCACCCAGACATCATGGATGGCATCAAGGTCGTCCCTCCTGTTCTCCGTCTCTCTAAAGAGCAAGGTGACACTGAGTTCCAGATGAACCGCGTCTTGCCTGATGGCACCGAGAAGTACATGACGTACCCGAACAATCTGTTCGCCGCCGTCAACGAGCTGGGCAGTATGCTCAAGCGCCGAGAGGCTGGGGCTATCAAGAAGGCCACCGAGAACGCCGCTCAGGGCCGTGACCTCAGAGAGGACAACGGATTCTACACCAACGAGGAACTCGCTATCCTGTTGCAGGGTGTTGAGGTCCCTGAGGAGCAGACCTACGCCGTCATCGACACAGGCAAGCTCAACGAGTACAGCTGTAGTCGTCTGGTGACTGACGCAGAACGCCACGCTGTTGTGGAGGAGCTGTTCGCCGCTGGTCGCAACCCCATCATCGTCAAGAGTGGTATGACCCACGCCAAGGCGAAGAAGGTAGAGGCCAAGCTCCAGCGTTCCGCCGCCCTTGCCTCGAAGCAGAAGAATGTCTGCGAGCGTATCACCTCTCTGCGTGAGAAGCTAGAGGATTTGGTCAAGGAGAACAGGAACTTGTCGGAGTCCAAGTCTGCCAACGACGAAGAGATGATGGAGCTAATTAACAATGCTTCACAAGTCAGCGCACAATAACAAGGAAAGTCCTGCGTTATTACTGTAGAAACCACATGAAAAACACATCATCATGAGCAACATTGTGAAGACAACCAAGGATGGATGGGGCGTGAGCCCCGCCATCGAACAAACCGCCCGCACCTACGACACCTTCGGGCACCTGTTCTACGAAATCAGGAACTGCGTCCGCAAAATGACCCCGGACGAGATGATTACCGAACTCCGGTACTTCGTCCAGTGTCTGGTTGAAGAAATCGACAACGCAGAGAGCGAGGTCGGTGGCCTTGAATACGAAACCATAGAAGAGTGTGACGATGATGAAGGTTAAGGCATTCATGACTCCACACCGAGAGCTAGCTCAACAGATTCTCTTCTTTGAGGAAGGCAAGCTAGACGTGGACCAAACCCTTGACCTGTTCTCCGTCCTGATTCAGAACGGCATGGCATGGACACTTCAAGGTAGCTACGGTCGAATGGCACGCCATCTCATCGACCAAAAAAGTTTATCCGAGGATGGCACAATAACCCACGAGTTCCTGCCGTTCTAATTACAGAAACCCCAATCAAAATGAGTGTATTCGATAAGACCCCACGACCCTTCGAGGTCCAGATGAACAAGGCCACCGAGTCCGGTGTGCTCAAGATTCAAATCGGTGAGCTGGAGCTCAGCATCACCACCCTCAACGGCGTGAACGAAGCCGTCGTCTTCTCCAAGAGCGGAGACCAAGTCACACAGCGCACGTTTGCCGACTTCAATGATGTCATCTCCTTCTTCTGGAAGTTGGAGCACATTGATATAGACGGATGACATGAGAGATAAAAATTTTTCTGATGCCATGTGCAATATTGGTTGGCTTGGCATCGTTATAACATTGATAGTCATTTTAATCCAATCAACATGCTAACAGCAGACACCCCTCCAAGAGAACGCAACACGTTCAAGCAACAGGACACTGAGACAATCTGTTCCTCCTTTCTTCAAGCCTGTCGCCAGTACGACATGGGAAAGCTAACGCCAGACCAATTCACACAGCGTTGTATGCGTATCAACGACGACGCAGAGAACTACGGACTGACAGACTCATTAAAGGACTGGGAAACATGAGTTTGAGAAAAAAGTTCACAAGTAAAGTGTTAAAACTGTTGAAAGTTTCACACATGTTCCCGAACTTCGCAAAACAAGCGAACGAGGAGCGCAAACAATTCGTCAAGCTGTTGCAACACCAGAGCCTAATGCTCGACGAGTACGAAAACTTAGTTGCTGAGTACGACGAGCAACTCAATAAAGAAACCCAAATTCAATCCAATGAGTGATTACAAATTCAAGACCACGAACATACGTGGCAAGGCATACGTCGATGTAAGCGAGCGTGTCAAATTCTTCCGTCAAGAAGAGCAATACAAGAACTGGACCATCTCCACAGAGGTAACGATGTTGGATGACAAGGACGAGTGCATCTGCAAGACCATCATCGCCGACCCCGAACAACGTGTCATCGCAACAGGACTTGCTCACGAGGTCAAGTCTGCCAGCAACATCAACAAGACGAGCTACGTAGAGAACTGCGAGACGTCAGCTGTAGGACGCGCACTCGCCATGCTTGGAATCGGAATCGATGTAAGCATTGCATCAGCAAACGAGGTCAAGGAAGCTATCGCTAAGCAAAACGTCAGCGAGGACACGACTGAAGCAGACTACCAAAAAGCAGTGACCTACCTGAAGAACTCAGAGGACGTGGTCGAGGCGTGGAAGAAAATTAGCAAGCAATCGAAGACGATGTTCTCAAAGGAGAAGTTTGACAGACTTCAAGCGTTTGCAGTAGAAAAATCCAAGTCCTGATGCTGAGTATTAAGCTAGCAGAATCAGTAGGCAAGGGCCACCTGTCCTACAGCTCCATTAAGTATGCGCTTCAAGACATGAAGCTATGGGAGATGTACATGAGGGGTCAGCTCTTCAAGGAAAGCGATGCACTGACCTTCGGTAGCATGTACGACTGCCTACTCTTCACTCCAGAGGATTTCGATAAGCAATTCATGGTGCTCAATGACAGCTCCAAGTGTGAGGAGATAGGTGGTCGTGCGCCACGCATGACCAACAAGTACAAGGCTTGGGCTAAGGACTTTCAAGAAGAGGCAGACCAGAAAGGTCTCAAGCTCATTGGCGAGGACGACTTTCAGAAAGCCAAGGAGATGATTGAAAGGCTGAAGGTCAGTGGGGTCTTAGAAACATACCTCATCGGCAACTACCAGCACGAGTTCAATGAGCAAATCAACGGCGTTCCGGTAAGAGGATTCCTTGATTGCCTGAACGAGAATTACATCAGTGACCACAAGACCACTCGTGGACTGAAACAGTTTAGGTACGCTGTTAGAGATTACGGATACGACATCCAAGCGTACATCTACTGTACAGTGCTCGGACTTGACACCTTCTACTGGGTGGCTCAGGAAAAGAGCTATCCGTATGCCATCGGAGTTTACCAAGCAAGTGAAGAGACGTTGGTCTCAGGTCAGGAGAAGTTCAATAAAGCGGTCGATAGAATTAATCGCTATCTGGACAATAACCTGAAGACTGACACGTTCTTCATAAAAGGAATGATTTAAAATGACACTACAACAACTCATCAACAAGGCCAACCTCCACTTTGGAGTGGATGTGTCCTCACCAGCTAGCTTCAGTCAAGATTCATTCGAGGCGCGTTGCCTGACCACGTACTACGCAATCACACAAATGAAGGCTACGTACAATGACTTGTCAAAGGCGATGCAGTCTGATAGAAACGAGCTCCGCTTGATGTGGTTGTATGCAGAAGGAAATCTCGGCGTCGTGAACAAGCGCCGTGAATACAAAGCGTTCACAAACACCCTTTAATTTTTTCATACCATGGCTGATAACAGCAACGTGTATGCGGGATACACAGAATCCCCGCGAGTCCAACAGCGTATCTCTTTCACAACGGAAGAGCTTGACAACCTCAAGCAGTACGCTACTGAGAAAGGACGTGTCTATTTGACCGTCGTGTCAGTCCCACATAAGGACGACAACAGAAAGATGAAAGCCTTTTGTGAGGTCTATGACCCCAATGCTCCCAAAGAGCAAGACAGAAAGGCAAACGCAATGACTACCACCGAGGTTCCGTTCTAAGGTTTCACGGAGATTACTAGTCGAGGGTCACCGACACCCTTACTTTGTTGACTAGTCATTGTCTGGGGGGAGGTTCGATGTGTGTATCCTCCCCCCTTTCTTTTGCCTCCGTAGCTCAGTCGGATAGAGCATCTGCCTTCTAAGCAGACGGTCACAGGTTCGATTCCTGTCGGAGGTACTTGCCGCCCCCATCTAGTCCTCACGGATTAAGAACTCTACCTTGTCGGGTGAGGTGGGGCAACCAGTCAAAGAGTTTATGGTCCGCGTTGTGGGCGGGTAATGAGTAAACGCCAGAACTCTATAGATTAAATCGGGCCGTGAGGCCGAAGGACATTATCCCGTTATGGTTGCCAAAGACTGACGGCTCGGAAAGACGAGCACTTCTTCGAACTTAAATAAACCTACTATAAATGAACATCTTTCAAGAGACATGGGATGAATACCTGAAGGTCATCAAGCATCCACATGAAGACAACAGGAAGAGACACAACGTTGAGTGCAGAGCCGCCTTCACAAATGCATGCACTCATTTCTTTCACAACGATGACATATCGGCACTATGGAAAAAAGACAGGACCACAGTGTATCACTACATTAGCAGTCATGAAACATACTATCGTTACAGCAAGGACTACAGGGAGTGGTTCAATGCCGCAACGGATGTCGTTTCAAGGAAGGTAGAGGATGTTGACTTGAATTACTTAAACGAGCAAGCCAAGAATAAATTAGGAGCCCATGAGCAAATTGATAGCATCCAAGGAACAATCAAAGTCCTCCAAAACGTCCTCAGTAAAATCCAAAACTCCGTACGAAGAGGTAAATCATCCAAGCCACTACCGAACCGGGGGCAAGGAGGTGTACCAAATGATGAAGGACATTTGGGGAGTAGACTTATACATCGCCTTCTGCGAGATGAACAGCTTCAAGTATCGGATGAGGGCGGGCAAGAAGCAAGGCCAGACGATGGAGAAGGACATGCAGAAAGCACGGTGGTACGAGGACCAAGTAATGGCGTTGAGGAATGAAGGACAAGAAGGTAACCATCTACCCAACCATCTATCGCACACAGGAGGCAGTAGTAACAACGTTAGATACGGTTCTAACGAGGATTAAACAGGGCAGGAGTAAAGAGCAGGTCACCAACGTTAGAGACGGTGACAAAACCGCCAAGCAAAAACTACCAGCGGTATGTTTTAGTGGCATATTCAGGGACGGCAAACGAAACGATGATGCGTTGATGTATCACAGTGGTCTTGTTGTCCTAGATTTTGACCATGTTGATGTTGACCGGACCAAGAAGGCACTTACCGCAAACAAATACATTGCCGCTTGCTGGGTGTCGCCAAGTGGTGATGGAGTAAAGGCTCTAGTTGAGGTCACGAACACGGAGAAACACCGTGAGCATTACCGCTCTCTTAAGAAGTACTTCGACGAGCAGTATGGGCTTGAGCTAGATAGCACTGGCGAGAATGAGTCGAGGGCTTGCTTTGAGAGCTTCGACCCTGAGCTTGTATTCAAAACAGACTACGAGAGATACGGAGGCATGCTTTCGGAACGGTCTGAACAACAGGAGATAAAGGATATCGGTGAGAAGACGGACTACATGAAGGTAAACATTGCCTCCATGATGATTCGTAAAGCAGAGGAGGGGGAGAAGCACAACGTGCTAGTCAAAGCGGCAACCCTGCTCGGAGGATTTGTAGCGTCCGGTATCGTCGAGGAGTCTGTTGCCTTCTGGGTTCTGGAAAGAGAGATTGCGAAGAGAGATGTGCGTGACTTGGATGCCGCAAAGAAGAGCATTAGGGAAGGCATTGAGAACGGGAAGAAGCTACCCATATCAGAGGTCCTCAACAACGAAGACCGCATCCGGAGGGAGATGAAGTTGACCGATGGAGACATGAGCTTTGTCTCTAGCGACAACGTTGACTACGATTGGATAGAGCGGTACGTGGCAGGGGATATACCTGTCGGCCTATCGACTGGCAACGAGTATCTCGACAACAACTTTGTTTTCAAGAAGGAGTTTGTCATGATAAATGGGCACAGCAACATTGGCAAGACGACCTTCGCTTTGTGGATGATGGTCGCCAGCTCAATCAATCACAACTGGAGGTGGGTCATCTATTCAAGTGAGAACCGCACCGCCGCCATCAAAATGAAGCTGATGACGTTTGCGTTGAACAAGCAGATTGGCATTACCACATATCAAGAAAGAAAGAAGGCGCGTGAATGGGTGGAGAAGCACTTCGTTGTGATTGACAACAGTCAGGTGTATAGCTACACAGACATCATACTTTTTTGTGAGAAGATTCACAGGCAAAATCCTATCGACGGTCTCTTCATTGACCCGTACAATAGCCTGAAGATTGAGATGTCCGCTGGCCGTGGCGTTGGTGTTCACGAATACCACTACGAGGCCGCCAGTGAGTTCTTGACCTTCAGTAACAATCTTGACATTGCCGTGTGGGTCAACGCTCACAGTGTAACTGAGTCTCAACGACGCAAGGGGGACGACGGCCTACCCATCGCGCCCTTCGCAGAGGACACGGAGCACGGAGGCAAGTGGGTCAACAGAAGTGATTGCTTCATAACCCTTCACCGAAAAATCCAAAGCCCCGACCCGCTACAGAGAAGGAGTATTGAGATGCATGTAAGGAAAGTAAGGGAGACTGATACTGGTGGGAAGCCAACGCCTTACGGGGAGCCTTTGATGTTTGAATTCAATAGCACACAGAGCGGATATATGATGATGAAACCAAATACAAAACTGTTCACAAGCCTTGGTGAACAACTTGTTGGCAAACAAACCTCCCTTTGAATGTAAATTGTAAAATGACAAAGCGATACAAAAAGAATCTAACTCGACCACACAAGTCGAAGAAGAGAAACCTGAGTAGGGGTCGCATTCAAATGAAGTCTACTCTTGAAACGTATTGCTTTGACCAGTTGAAGGCGGCCAAGTTGGACTTCCGATATGAGCCAGAGACGTTTGAATTGGTCGAGTCATTTAGGTATGAGGGCACATACCACAAGTCTTCAAAGGGTAAGGACGTGATGACAGATGCCACCAATCGGGTGGTACTGCCAATCAAATACACCCCGGACTTTGTCAGTCATGAGCACAAGTTCATCATTGAAACAAAGGGTTACGTGCCATCACAACACACGTTTCCGTTGAGATGGAAGCTGTTCCTCCACTACCTGAGAGATAATAACATGGACGACTACATGTTGTTCATTCCAAAAAATAAGAAGCAAGTCGATGAAACGATTCGCATAATCAAAAAACACCTCGATGGACAAGGAGAAACTTAGTAGGTTGTACAGCTTCTCCACAACAGAAATACAGAAGCTGACCACCTTGCTCTATGAAGAGCTACATGACGACAAGGGCAGCCCCAAGAACGAATGGGAGCCGATGTTGAACGACGTAAGGAAGTACAAGCGCCTTATTATTCTTGAATTGGAAGCAATGAAGAACGCTTTAAAAGAGTACATAGAAACCACTGATGCCTAGTAGTTTCGTAAAAGACCGTGAGTTTGGCAAGCGTGTAGAGGTTGCGTGGCTTAGGTTTATGCAAGGCATTACTGGCAGAGACTATGAGCAGTCCGAAGGCTTGGTTGCTGGGTGGGATATTCATGACCTCACGCAGGACCATTACTACGAAGTTAAGTGGGACACAAAATCCTGTGCAGTATGGTCGTCGTATGGCTCGGAAAGAAAACCAACCGGGAACCTGTTCATTGAGTACGTAAACCCAAGCAACGAAAAGGAAACGGGAATCTGTGTCTCTACATCTAAGTACTGGGTGTACGTTGTAAAGTATTCTCCAGACGTTTTGGTGGAGGAGTCTAGATTCGGTGAGTACAAAGCCATTGCTCATCTGTTTAACAGGGAGAAGCTGTTGGAGTTCTGTCAATCGCAGAATCTAAACACTCGTGACACGAAGAGAGATGTTGAGAAAGGCAAATCAGCAAACGCTCGCGGTTGGATTCTGCCATGGAGTACTATAAACAATGCCAAAAAACAGAGCGGGTGGCTGTCTGATTACGACATCTCTGATTACCTTTCTGTTCCGATTTTAACTAAATGAGCAATACAATAAACAAGGAGTTTCAAATGCTCCAGCTGGCCGTTGAGAGCATCATGGACTCAACCCTGATTACCACGTGCAGGAAGCGTCCACACATAAACGCACGTATGATTTTCTCCAAGATTCTTTTGGACAAGGGGCACACCACCACGTCAATAGGAAAGTATCTAGGTAAGAGTCATTGCACTGTCGTCCATTACAAGCAAAGATTCGACGGGTACATCATGAATGACAAGCGCCTCAAAGAATCTTACGAGCATGCTAAGGCTGTTTATTACGGCAGCTTTGACCCCGTCTACGACATGGATAAGGCTCAGCTCAAGCATGAGATTTTTAATCTGAGAAACAAGGTCCAGAAAACAGAGGAGAAGATGGAGCAGATTAAGAAGCAGTACGCTTGGAAGGCTGAGTTCATGGGCATACAGGAGTTGCTTTACCAGAAGGTTCCAAAGGGGCACGAAAAAGGCGTTCAACAAGCACTAAATAGATACTTAAATGGCATACACTATTGATGACGTAGATAAGATTGCAGCGTTTACTACGTGGACTAACAAGCAAAAGATGGACCAGCTCCTAAAAATGGACTGCACACTTTACTGCACACTTGGAACAGATTCAACCAAGGCGGACAGGGATTCCGTAAGGAAGGACTCCAGAAGGATTTACAAAGCAATCAAAACCTTTGACCCCCAGCAGGGACAGATGTTTTTAAACGTAATGGATTTGAAATGAACGTTCAACCAACCAAAGAATTTATAGCTGGTCTCAATAAGTTTAAAAGAGACTACCTTGTTGAAGTGCTGGCTGACAACGACGCTTTACTAGCTGATGGATTTGAAGAAGCCCTGATTGGTCATACCCAAGGGGGTAATGTCGTTGCAGTGTACGACTACGACACTTGTGTTTCTATCTTGATACACAGGGACGGCATGACGATTGAGGATGCGGTTGAGTTCATGGAGTATAACGTGGTGGGCTCATACGTCGGGGACAAGACCCCCGTCTTCATCTCTTATGGTTGAGATATCGGTGACACCGCGCATGATTATTCGTGCCGAGAAACGTGCCGAGAAAATGGGTGCGTTAAACAATAGTATCACTGAGGGTGAAGCAAACCTAGAGGCTTTCATTGCAGAGCAGGCGTTGTCAAAGCACCTGAAGCAGAAACTTGAAGACACCTACAACTATGACTTGTTCTGGGCACCGAAGGGTCGTGTCCTTACAGCTGACATCAAAACCAAGCGTAGAACCAAGCCGCCGTCGCCTTACTTTGATTGCCACATCGCAGACACCAGCCTGCATCAGGACTGTGAGACGTACATCTTTGCGTCGATTGTCAGGACAAAAGAAACCTTCAGGGTTTGGGCGCTAGGGTGGATAACCAAAGATGCATTCCTGAAGAAGGCGAAGCGTGTATTCAAAGGAGACAGAGATGGTGACTTTGTTGAGCACGTTGATGCATACAAGTGCAAGGTGTCAGACCTTTCGAGGATGCCATAATTTTGCTTTCGTTAACATGTCTGGCACAATATCCCAGACCTCGTGGCGTTTTAGATGTGAAGCCCGGCAACGGGAAGTTCTTTGACTTACTGGATACGCATAATCAGCAGACACTCAAAAACACACATCATTATGAGTAATTCTAAATCCCAACCCAAGTCACGGTTCTGTGACGTCACTAGCTCTATCAACATCCGGCAGGCTCCTACCCATGGAGAGATGCTTGAGAAAGTGGAGGAAATCAAGAACTACATTAAGGCCGGTGATGACGTTCCGTTGTACCGCCGCCTTTTGGACCTTGAGTTCCGTAAGCAAGAGCTGGAGCAGTTCGCCGTGGTCCACCTGCATGCTGTGAAAATGCTGGAGGACCTGTACGGCTTGCTCATGGAGAGAGAGCTAATTTGTGACAACGACGACCTGAAGAGGGGCAAGATGTCTGAGCAACAGCTCGAAAAGGCAGAGCATCTGTCGTCTCTCCTTGGCGACTTCCCCGACGAGGTCGGGTTGCAACGAATCAAGGAGATTCATGACCGGTGGTGCAAGGAGGAGATTGAGGAGACGGTAAAGCGCCATGAGAAAAAGGCTTGGCTCTAATCTCTAAGCCCTCCCCGGCTAACACCTATTCAGAAACCCTCACCCTAACCGGTGGGGGTTTTTACTTTCTGGTCTTCTCGATTGTTTAGCCACTACAAGACTCGCAGTCCTCTGGCTTCTCAATGTTGCAGGTGATTTCACCAGATTCAATTTTTGCTTCTGACTCCTTGAGTTTCTTAGGGTCGAGAAAGCTGATGTCAAAATCTTCTTCGGGTCTCATCTCTTCTTGGATTTTTCAATAGTTCGCCCTGCAAAGTAAGCACCAAATGAGGTAAGCATAAGTATCTCAAGCAGAGAAACATAGCTGTCCTTTACATTGAACGGTAGGTTGTCCATTGAGTCCAGCACCATTGTCACAACGAACATTCCCATGAGCGCAATGAGAGTCACCGGACGGATGTACTTAGCCAGCTTCACGTCGCTACCCATGTCAGCCTTCCAACGCTCAGTCACGTTGTTCTGGTAGGCAATCTCTGCATCGACACGTGCCTTAGCCTCCTCAGGGGAGACGTTCGGTTCCTTGTCAAGCAGGTTCTTTACCATGCCGAGTGCCCCGCTATCTGGAAGCAAGTCACCCACCGTATCCAGCACGTTGGGCGCGGCTTTAGCAAGCCAACGACCTAGCCCGGTGTCTTTGATTTTCTTTTTCTCAGCCATCGTAATCTGTGTATGTGATTGTACAGTCCTCACATTGTAACGCCTCAGCAATGAGAGGGTAAACCCTTTTGTATGCATCTGTAGAACCGCTTACGTATCCTGTTGACGTAACGTTCTGCGTCTGACTGTTGCCGAGCAAGAGGCATCCGCTCGTGTCGCCTTCATCGTTTCCGCAATGAATAAGGATGTGCTTGAAGTTGGGTACATCCAGAACCTCAATCATTCCCTTGTGCATCTCACCGAATCTCTTGGTGTATCTGTCGTGATACCCACCCCAAGTCTTTAGCCTTAGGTTGTAGGTACCCGCCGGGATTCTTGTCTCGTGCATCACCTTCTCTTCCCTGTCTTCGTCCTCAAGCGTGAAGCACAAGAACTCACGGAACTCTGTACCGTTGCTCGCGTCGAACAACAGGCCCAACGTATCCCGCTCCTGACTACTGAATCTTATTACCTCTAGCTTCATTCTTCTAGTGCTTCTAAGTAGATGTCGGTCTCAATCTTTGCTGGCTCAAGCATCCCGAAGTATACCCGTGACATATCCTCCAGCTCCTTGTAGTCTTGGGGGCTCATGGTCTTGGCCTTGGCTCTCATCAAGACGTAGTAGTCTCTGCTGTTCTTGACACGCTTCTGAATCTCTCTAAGCTCAGCGATGTGTTTCTTGTAGGTGTCTGGAAAACGCTTACGCATTGCCGTCTCAGCGATGGGTTGGTTGAATCCCTTGGAGAAGGCATTGGCAACTTGCTCAGCCTTGAGTGGGTCCGCACCCGCGTCCTCCATTAGCTTCAGGAACCTAGCGCGTCCACCCTTTTCATCAATGCTCTTGACGGCCTCAAAGAACTGAGAGTCACCGTCAGCGAGGGCTTGAGCTACCACCTCGTATGCCGCCAAGTCCTCTTCCCCTCCGAGGGCCCTAGCCCTACCAACGTTGTCAAGAGTCTTGATGAACTGCTCAGCCTCCTTGTTTCCGAATCCAATTAGGTTGCCACCAGTCATGGCTAGCCTGAGGTAGTAGTACATCGCCATGTTTGCCTTGTCCTCAGGACGGACGAAGTATTCTCTACCTGTAGATGTAATCACTTTGTTGCTACCACTGGCAAGGCTGATGACGTTAATCATCGTGTTGTGGCTTTCGCTAAGGAACTGACCGTATGGACCGATGTATGAGAGCATAGTCATTGGGTCACCGGGTTCCGTTCTGGTTCCGTAGATAGGCACACCACCCTTGACTGAAGCCCATCTCTCGTAGCGTTCGTCGTAGGTCTCGTCTCCGATTCCGAAGTTGTCCTCTTCAAGCATCGGGAAGATGAGGAACTTGTTGACCGCAAATCTCATGCTGTTGTCGATGGCCGCAAGCGGGAGCTGAGGAAGCATGTCAACCAGAGTTGATGTACCCACATCCCACCATGCTTTCGTCTTATCTTCTTCTGTCAGTTGGTCTTCGTCGTCTCCGAAGATGGCAGAGACAACAGCAGGCAATAGAATCTTACCCACCGCGTGGAACGTAGCAAGCTCAGCCACACTACCAACAAGAGCCTTGCCGCCTTCACCTTTAGCTCTGGCGTTTCCGTATAGGACTTTCTTTGCGTCAGAGACAATACTCCTCTTCTTGTTTACTGCGAACCTAGAGAACGGCAACAGGAAATTCTGCAACAGGTATGCCAACTGCGGAGCGAACTCCGTACCACCAGCGTACAGGTCAGCCGCCTGTCTTGGGGTAGAAGCAGCTTGGTCTTTGGTGACCAGAGAGTCTGCATAGCTCAGTGCTTCCTTGTTTGGTCTCACTGCCTGCTCCTCCCAGTCGATGTCACTTACGCTGTCCACAACACCCTGCTCGATAAGAGAGTCTGCGTAGAATCCAAACCACGAAGCAATCGCAACTACCTTGTCCGTGCCCTTGAGGTTTTTGAGCGCGAGCTTGTTTAGGTAATCTGTCATCTTCTGAAACTGCGTAGCGTCAAAGTCCATAGACCCAGTGAACGGGTCGATGTTACCTGCTTCGTAGTCTCTGCTGAACACGGGCGAGTTCTGCAACAATCTGTACCTGCCGTTATTATCCAGTGCAATCTTAGAGTCAGCCATAAAGAGACCCTTCCCGCTGTGGTAAACCATCTCGGCTACAGTCTGCAAGACGTAAGGGAATGTCTTCAGTGGATTCTTCGCTTGGAAGAACGTGTTCAAGATTACTGGAGACTGCTTAGCCGTCTGAATCAAGAAGCCGCCAAACGCTCTGGTAATCGTAGCCAGTCTGACAACGTACCCCGGATTCTCGAAACGTTTACCAAACAAGACAAAGTCTTTCTGGAACATAGCGGGAACCTTACCCGTGTCTTGGTGTACGTACTTGGCAATCTTCCGCTCCAAGGTTTGCTTCACCGTGGTATTTGGAATCAGGTCGTTTGCCTCTTGTGAGTTCATCACAAATCTGTGTGCCAGCGTAGAGCCGACAGTCTCCATCAGTGTGATGTTCTCTCGCAACGTAGACTCGTTAACCTTGAGGAAGTCAAGACCAATAATTGCCTTGTCTCCAGACAACGACCTTGGGTTACGCTCAAAGCTACTGCCTGCCGCCTTCTTGGTCTGTGATAGTGACGACTCCTGAAGAGCCTTGTGAAAGCCCTCGTACATACGCATCGTCTCATTGGTAGACTCATTCTTGGTCTGGATACGCACGTCAAACGGAGTGTAGTTTTCCTCCATGACAAGCTCCTTACCGAGGTAACGCTCTACGTAGTTAGAGAACTGCGGCATCAGACCCACGTGCATGTCAACCAAGAAGTCTACCATCTGAACCAGCTCAGGATTAGTTGACCTAACCTTGGCCTGCAACTCCTCCAAGCTGTTGGTGCCCGCAAAGAGAAAGTCGTATGCGCTTTCCATCTGAGCAATCTCTTCCTTTGAGAACGCACCACCCGCTGCTACTTTCTGCTGGTTGTGGTACTCGATAGTACGCTGCATCACGCCCTTGAGGTTGACGAACCACTCGGCAGCATTTTGTCCGGCCTGTGTCTCGTTGTCAATCTCAGGAACCTGACGGCTCATTGAGAAGATTTGCATGATGGCCTTCTCCCGGACACCAGTAATCTTTTTCTTGCTCCGTCTCTCTAGCTCAAGCACTTTTGCCTCAAGCCTCTCCATCAGCATGGAGTGTCTGAAGTCAGCACGTCCAAACGCACCCTCGATAGAACCAAAGCCTAGCGAACGACGAAGTCTCGCAAGCGTAATGTCTGTGGTTGGAAACGCATTTCGGATGTACGAATCCACAGTATCCAAGAAGCCCATGTAAACTCTGGGTCTTGCCTTGAGGCCACCTCTCTTCAGGTCAGCCAAGTCACTGGCGTAATCGATAGAGCCACGGACAAGAGAGTGTACGTACCCAAGCCCGAATACAGAGCCGTTGACGATGAAGTCGTCGAGCTTGTAGTCTAGGTGAGCTAGCTGTCTTCTGTTGAGCTTCAGGAGTCTGTTCCTCAGGTCTGCGAAGTTGAGCTTCGATGGGTCTGCGATACCGAGGATGTCGGCAATCATTGGTTCCTCAAGCAGTGTGTCAAGGTTCGCTGCAATACGGGGCAGCATCACGTCGTCTACGATGAGCTCAGCGGCAGCCTCGTTCTTGTTGACCTTCTCGTCATACAACGCTTCGAGCACACGCTCAAGGTGAGCTGGGTTGCTGCTGTCGAGCTGGTCGTTTGCATTGTTCTTATTCCACTCGTCGATGTAGCGAAGGATGTTCTTTCTGTTCTGCGACAGCTTGCTTCTCTCGTACTTCTCCTTGAGCTTGTTGTACTCCTCGTCAACACTGGTCTTGTTCTTGAGTGCAAGTCTCTCCGCTCTGGCGGCAAGCACTGCGTTTCTTCCAAGCGTTTCTTTTGACTGGAACTGGGCAACCAATACAGCGAGGTCCTCAGCTGGTAGCTTGGGGAACGACACTGCCTCCTTACCGTCCTCACCCTTTTTGATTTGAGGAGCTTTCATTGAGCTCAGGGTGGCAAGCACAGTCTGTTCGAAGTTGCTGATGTCGTCCGCATCCAACAGCGCGGGGTTAATCTTAGACAGGGACTCCGCGTACTTGTTGTAAGTAGCTGTAGACTTGAGGGCCTCGCCTGCCTTCCTTGGCTTGGCAGCACGAGCTAGTCTCTTTTGCAATCCACGCACTCGATTCACTTGGTCGAGATACTCCTGCATAGCCTTCTTGGTATCTCTCGCATCAAAGACAGCAGACAGCTTGTCGATGAACGTCTGCATAACCTCGAAGCCTTCCTCCTTCAGTCTCTTACCAGAGACACGGTGAGCCTCCCTAGCAATCTTAAATAGCTGTTGCACCTGAGCACTGCTGAAGGGTGTCTTTGCGTTGTCCTTCATACGCTCTTTGACAATCTCGATTGCCTGCTTCAGGAACTCCCTGTAGTTGCTCGACTTATCTCTCAGCTGTTCGAGGTCTGCTCTCAGATTCTTAGCTTCGGTGCTGAGCTTGCGAACCTTCTTGTTGACCTCCTTCTTTCCGATAAGTCTGCCGCGCTTGAACTCGTATGCTCTTCGGTACGCCGCCAATGCAGCCTCCTTTGTCATACCCATGTCCTGCAACAGCTTCAGGATTTCGGGCTTGGCATACGCCATCGTAGCCATCTGACCGATAGATGCCTCCAGCCTTACTGGAATCTTTCTACGCTTGTCACGCTTAATAGTTGGGTTGCTGTATTCCTTATCTAAGAAGTCAGCAATCTGACGAGTCAGGTCACCTTGAAACTTTACTTCCCCGGATACATCCCCTGCACTACGGCTAGTTCCTCCCCCTCTAGTTCCTTCCCGTCCAGAAGCTCCACCGCTTCTATCCACGTCTCTAGATTCGGGCTGCTCTCTGCCAATCTTGGATACGGCGTCCCGAATAGCGGGAGCCCAATCCGGCGTTCCAATTCCGCCTGCTTCTTTGAGAAGCCCTTGTCTAAGTTGCTCTCTTGTAATTTCTGCATTTCTATACTTGGTATGAAGTGATTGAATCCTTGACTTATTTGCCTCGCTGTTCTTAAATCCAGCGGTATAGAGAAGCCTGACAGCCTCCCACGTAATGCTTTGCATCTCTCTTGGAAGCAAGCCTCGTTCATCAGCGGCAATCCTGTATGCTTCAAGATAAGCATAATAGTTACCGGAAATAGCGTGAACTGACGAATTAGAAACTTTTAACTCAGCGAATCCTTTCTTCAGGGCCCAAGGTTTCCAGTCTGCAACGCCCTTTACTTTTATACCAGCTGCTTTGGCTAGATTGGCGACCTCTTTTCCCCCGTAAACAACACCGTTCTTGTCTATGAAGGTGCCCCCAGTTGCTCCGAAGTTAGCTCCGACCTCCCCAGAAGAGGAAGACATGGGCTTGAGGAGGGCTGCTCCTACAGCGTGAGTATCAATGGTGGTGTCTGAGCCAAATCCGGGGTTGTGGATGTTGTTGAAGAAGTGTCGAATCTTGTGCTGCTCACCAAGCACCCTAGAAATCTCAGCTACATCTTCGGTAAGCAGGGCCGAAACAGCCTTGTCAATCATAGTCAAGGAAGACCAAGCGGCCCTAGACTCCTTGCCTTGTGCGTTTGTCTTCTTACCTCCCCGCTCCCCGCTCGGTGTAATGATATCGTAAGACCTAGACATGTTCAGGTCAACAAAGGCCCACACAGCCATGGCTCTGACATTTCCCGGAGGGAGCTCAACAATAGAAGTACCGACGTACTTAGACAGCTCTCTAGCCCACGCAACTTTTGCACCCCCTTCATTCATGAAGAAGTCTACCATCTCTTGCGTGACTGGCTTATTGCCATTGTTAACCACAGCTTCGATGACCACCTCTCCAAGTCTGACGTTTTGATACCAGTCCTTTTGAGGGGACAGGGCAGCAATGGCTGCCGCAACCTGAATCGGGTCAATGTCGTACTCCTCCGCCAGTTGCTGGGCAATAATGTTGGCACCATCGTACCAAAGTGTAGCGACCTCCCTTAGGTCTGCCTCGAACGCATCGTGAAGGAAGAGCAGGTTGTTCTTTGCTTCCTCAATAAAGATATCGTACACCTCATCAGCGTACTTCATTGCGTTTTTACCCTCGAAAACAGACTTCCTAAACTTTCTTACGCCTGCAACGATGTCAAGTTGAGACAAAAAGAGCGCGTTCTTGACGTAGATTTTAGGCTCGTTTTCTTTTACGTGAGCCAGACTAAGTATGTAACTGTCATCTAGCTTAGATGATTTTGCAGTACCATACCCTTGACCAATTCTAGTCCCTTTAATCGTTTGCTTTTTGATTGACCGAGCAAACTCGCCCATCAACTTGGGCCCGAACTTAGGGTCGTTCTCTGGACTAGGCTCAGCGAGGGCGTCTTGGAACTTGATAGGCACCCCTTCTGGGGTGGTCTTGCCAGTGTCAAACATTGGGTCTGAAGGCAGGACCTTCTTCGTGTCCTTAGCAAGAACTAGCGCACCAATTTGAATCAGCTCGCTAGCCTCAGTAACAGGCATTCCATCACGCTTGTCGTAAAACCAGCTGTGCCTATAGGGATTCATACCAACCTGAACCCAACCCTCCTGAACACCCTCAGACTTGTGGTCTTTGTGGTACTCTTTAGAGGCCATGATTTCCTCTGCTTTTGCCTTGATGGTTGCGGGGTTGTGGTTAACCCAGTCGCCAAACATCCTAGCTATCGTGGTTTTGTTTGTCTTGGTTGCAATACTTAGTGACCCGACAGGACTACCTCCGAACGTAACGCCTTTGATTACCCCAGTCTGTGAATAGGCTACAGGCTTTCCGCTGTTGTCACCAATTCTTTTTGCAAAAGATGAGGCGGTCTTGTTACCCTCGTGAACAGAGGCAACCCAGACGTCGTAAACATTGTATGCAGGAATATCCAATCTCAATCCGACAAAGTACCCGTCTGGCAACTCCTTGTTAAGGTCATAGATACCTGTTTCTAACTGCTTGCTCTTTAGAGCCGCTCCAATTTCTGACAACGAAGGCATATCAGGAACCACGTCGAAGGGAGTAATAGGCATGACATCTCTCACCACTTCGATGTATTGTTCCTGTGTGAGGGTGCCTTCTTTCATAGCTTCAATAGCAGCTACATTTTCAGGAACTCTGTCAAGTCGTTGATTCCTTTCGAGTTTTAACTCTTCCTTGAGTTTGATGAGCTGTTCTTCTGTTAGGTTGGCTGTGCTCAAGAAGCTCTCTAAACCAGCACCTACTCTTAGGCCCTCGTCAAGTTGACCTTGGAACTTCACGTCCTCGTCGTCAGCAACCTGACGCTCCTCAGGCTTGAGTCCAAGTCTTTCACTCGACTGGGTGAGCTGGGATACAGCTTCCGTCACGTCCTCACCAGAGGCCATCTTACCTGTGAGGTTTTCGATAGCACGTCCAACGTCTGAAATACCGGGGTTTGGAATTTTGCCTACAAACGGAACGGCACTGAGGCCACGGTTGATGAGACCTGAGAACCGTTCAATCAGTCCACGCTTTACTTCAAGACTCAAGTTGCCTGCCGTGATGTCAGCCAAGAGCTCCGTCAAGAACTCGTCTGCAAAAGCAGTAGACTGCATGAGCTTGAGGATGTCCGTCTCCTTTGTGCCGTCGATACCCAACGCAGTTAGTTGCTCCTGTACCTTCTGGCTTTGGAGGACCTTGCTCAGGTACTTGCCGAACTTGTTGGCTACACCCTCGCCCTGAAGCGACTTAGCCAACTCTGTAGCCAGACCAACGAGAGCGTCGTCACCCAGCAAGGTGTCGATACCTAGCTCGTGGTAACCTTCGTGGTAAGCAGTGTTCTCAAGGATGGCGGGAACGAGGAGGTGAATCTTGTATCCACCGTCCTGTTGCTTGGCAACAAACACACCACGTCCGACCTTACCACCGGGCACAGCGTTAGCCATGGACGCGACGGTCTTATGAATCATGATACCTTTGAAACCCTTCTTCGTTTTGCTCAGGGCTTTGACGGCAGTAATAGTGTTTCTCAGTCCATCCATGACGGCTTGAGGCGACGAGATTCTACCCAACCCAAGTGGGAGGTTCAACGCCATCTTGTCCAACAACAGATTGTTGATTCTGTCGAGAACGCTGTCTGCGTTTGCTCCGTCTACAACGACACTGTCCTGCCCTTCAAAGAGACTATCAAGACTGTACTCCTCCAGAACTCTGGAGACGTTGTCCATGATTTGGTTTGTGCTAGTACGAGACCCCAAGTCGTGAGTGATGTCGAGGTCTCCCTCTAGTTTCGCTCGCTGCTTTACCAAACTGTTGACCTCATTGCGAAGTCTTCTGCGCTGGCTCTTGTTTTCGGTACGGTCGTAGTCAATTGCCTTCTTGGTAATCTGTGTCTGAACATCAATCAAAGCGGAGTAAGCCTCCGGGTCTGACTGTCTAAGCTGCTCGTAGAAATCCCTACGCTTCTTGCCCTCTGATTCGTCACGCTGGATAGCACCAACAAGACGAGCCATAACCTCTCGGCGACCAGACACAGTCTCCTGAGAGTCAAGTTCTTTTTTAAGCTGTTGAATTACCAGCTTGGATTGGATGGATGGGATTGAGCTCGCTGCTAGGCCAAGCGCACCAATACTACTACCAGCCCCTGCGATACCACCACCCATTACGGCACCTGCATAGAAGCCATTCTTGATGGCCTTATCCATTTGGACAACATCAATGTCCTGACCCTTTGCGTTTTGCTCAATGACGTACTGCATACCGCCTGTAACGGCTTCAGTCAATGCCTCTTCCCCCATAGCTAAGGGGGTGTTCATGAGCGCACCATAGATGAAGTCAGCAGCACCCTTTGAGTTTGCTCTTAGAGCCTTAAATCGGTCAAAGATTTTAGCCCCAACGAATGCGGGTGCGCCTTCAGCAACGCCGTAGCCGAGGATAAATCCACCCTGCTGGACCACGTTCATCTTATCAAACCATTCCTCGTCACGGGCGATGTCATACGCAGTAAGCGAGCCCATCCCAGACACCACACCAGCCGTCAACTTGCTGTTACCCGTCAGGCGCTGCGTAACAATAGCAGCAGCCATCATTGGTACACTGTGACCGAAGTCAGCAACAACGTCCGACATACCCCCTGACCAGTCGCCGTTCTCGAACTTACTGGCTGGGTCTGTCTGAGGCACAGCTCTGTATCTCTCGATGGACTGCTCAAGATTCTTTGCAGCCATACGATGCATGTTAGTGACAGTCCTGCCATAGGCCCACTCTCCAAACACCGCCTCTACCGCATTTACACCAAGGTCCATGCTAGCAGACTGCAATGTGCCCACCAGTTTTACAACCTCTGAACCTAGACCACGAAAGAAATCAGCACTAACATTACGACCTTCGGATGTATCACCGATGTAGCCTGTGTTATTGAGGTCAGCCATGATGTCGTACTCCTCAAGGAGGTGACGCTCAAGATTCTTAACCTTCTCCTCGTCAGACAAGAACTCTGCATCAAGAGTTCCCTTGACGGCGTCGTTCGTACTGTCGTTAACCTCTGTCATTAGACGCGCCTTGGCAGCAGCCAGTCGTCTTTGATAGTACTGCTCCTTCGCCGACTCCTTAAAGGTTTGATTCTTTTCTTGAATCTGTTCCTCACTAAGGCCAGCCAGTGACTCTGCACCCTCAAGTATCTCTTGACCAAACGCAGTGTAGACGGGGTTTCCTGTAGCACCCATGGCAGCAAAGCCTCTACCTCGACCGTCTTGAGAGACGTTGTCTGCAATTGCATCTGGCCTTCCCATTTGGAGGTCACTGGCAAACGCATTGTCAGAGCCCTTCAAGAGTTCCTCTAAAACCGCGTCGTCGTTGTACGGATTACGTTGGTTGCCCTCTTCGTCTTCTCCAGTACGAGACTTGATAGAAGCCATGAGAGACGCATTCATCATGCGTTGCTCCTCCGAGCTGGCGTTTCTCCACCGTTGTGCCGCAGCAGGTCTACCAGTTGCTTCGTAGTACCTGTCGGCATTGAAATTGATGTCGAAGTAGTTCTCTAACGAACTCTGGTACGCACCCGTGTAAGCAGTAATTGCATTTGCGTCCTCCTTTGTAATCTCCTTGCCGTCGTAGAGGTAGGAGGTAAGTATCTCACCTTGGTTACGCTCGTTGTATCTGTCGATACTCTCCTGAGAGTACGGGTCAACTATGTCTATGCTCGGAACTGTACCCGAACCTCCAGACGCTTCTGTCGAAGAGACACCGATATTCGAGGTAGATTCCGTAGAAACCTCTTGAACCAAAGGAGAATCCGAGACGGAAGTCTTTTCTTTTTTTTTTTGACCGTAGTAATCGTTTATGATTTTACGGACCTCTGCTCTGCTTGCACCTCCTTGGATTGCCGCATCAACAAGTGCTTTCAGTTCTGGCTCCATGCTTTATTAGTTTTCAGATGGCAAGTTTTCGGGTACCACAAAGATAAGCCTCCCTTCACTTATCGCGGGGAACATTCCGTCCCTAGTAAAGCGAGCAACTTGAACCTCCATTTCGGCTTGAGCCTCTTCATCAAGGCCATCATAGTAATCCTGAACAGCATCCAACATGCTTTCGTTTATCTCGCCAAGTTCATCCATTCGGTTGAAGAATGTGTTGTACGCATCAGCTGTTTCCTCAGTAGCCGGAGGCGTTGTAGCTGGCTCTGAAGGTTCGGGTACATCGATGTCGCCCAAGTCAGGCGGAGCTGCTGTAGTGTCCGTTGCTGCTGGGGTAGGCGGAGGAG
>Ga0181377_1000031_pt1 | contig 58813 bp, 72 predicted proteins | sample LowvirmetaG_9_FD_130160 | JGI IMG/M metagenome (GOLD analysis project Ga0181377, IMG submission 130160) | Marine viral communities from the Subarctic Pacific Ocean - Lowphox_13 viral metaG | ecosystem: Environmental > Aquatic > Marine > Oceanic | place: Subarctic Pacific Ocean | collected...
AGCGCAGCCAATCGCACACCCCACCCTCGAAATAAAAATCAATTTTTTTTTTTGACAAGCCAACATGACGCGCTATAGAACCCAAATACTACGGGTATCTGACAAAGTTGTATCTTTGCCTTATTACACATTTAAAAACAGAAGACATGGACAAGTTCGGATGGCAGAGGCCAAATCTAGAGCCGGGTATCACAGGTATTCAGGCAGCGATTGCAGCTAACAATATGAAGAAGCGCACAGCTAAGATTGACATGATTGCATCAGGTGTTTCTCTCGGAGAGGTGAGAAGCAAGATGATGGATATGTTAAAATAATTCTATTTAGGGGATTGTAAATTGGGGGACAGCAGTCCCCTTTTTTATGGGATAATAGTTCTGATATGTCGGTTACACTATACTATATGTCGTTTCTGTGTCGTTCTCTGTCAATTAATTTTTTATAACTCTTTAGTTTTTAATTAGTTGTCAATAATGTCAATTTTAAAGAGAAAATATCTTAAGAGAAAAATAAAACTACTACTACTACTACTACTACTAATAGGGAAGTCTGCTTTTGACATCCAACATTCTATAAAATAGTTTGGAGTGGTTTGGAGTGGTTTGGTCTAGTCCAAACTTTTCATTTAGTTTTCTAGTTGGTATATATAAAAACATTACCTTTGTCTCATAAAATTTAATCAAATGACAGGATTTACTCCAAAGAAGTTAGAGTTTAATGAGGAGGCGAGGGAAAAACTCGTTAAAGGGATAAATAAAATTGCAGATGCTGTAAGTAGCACGCTCGGCCCTTCCGGTCAGACGGTGTTGATTGAATCCCCTGAGCACACTCATGGGATAACAGTAACCAAGGACGGTGTTACCGTAGCTAAGTCAATAGGTTTAATAGACCCGACAGAGAACCTTGCGGTTCGTATGATGAAGGAGGCTGCAGACAGAACGGCAACATCAGCCGGTGATGGTACTACTACATCAATTGTACTGACAAGAGCTTTAGTTGAGGCGGGTATGAAGTACATCGACAAGGACAAGACACAGGTTCTTCGTGATATGCATGAAGAATGTTCTAGGGTTGTTGACTCGTTAAAGAAAAAATCAAAGGCTGTCACCAAGGGTAGGTTGAAAGACGTTGCGACAATATCGTCAAACAACGACCACAGTATAGGGGACATCATAGCCAAGGTATACAAAGAGGTTGGCAAGAACGGTATAGTAACGGTTGACAAGTCAATGACAAGTAAGACGTACTACGAGACAACCAACGGTATAAAGATAGACAGGGGGTACAGTTCTCCTATGTTCATCAACGACCACAAAAAAGATGAGTGTATACTTGAGGACACTTACATTCTAGTGAGTGATGCTGAGATATCAAACATACTACAAATTGAGAACGTACTTAAGCCGATAATTGCTGAGAATAAGAAGCTATTGATAATAGCACCATGTTCGGTTAACGTGGTTAACACAATAGCGGCAAATGTGATGAAGCGTGACATGAAAATATGTATCGTAGCACCACCATCATTTGGATATCGTCAGCACGAGTTGATGCAGGACATTGCATTGAGTGTTGGGGCGACATACTTTTCTGAGAAGACGGGTGATGATTTGAGCTTAATGACGGCATCTGACCTTGGACACGTAGAGCGTGTTATAGTTGGTAGAGAATCTTCTGTGATACTGAAAGACGGGAGTGAGCAAAACACAAAAGCTATTGAGGAGAGGGTTGAGCAGTTAAAGCAGGCGTATGAGCTGACAAAGATTAGAGGAGACAAAGAGTTTATACTTGAGAGGATAGCATCGTTGAACGGTGGTATAGGTGTGATATACGCAGGTGGTAATACTGACCTAGAGCAGAAGGAGCTGTACGACAGGATTGATGATGCTGTGTGCGCAGTACGTTCAGCACTAGAGGAGGGCATACTACCGGGAGGTGGTGTAGCACTATACAGAGAAGCTGCAAAGATTGGAAGTAACTGTGACACAGTAGCTAAGAAAATATTTTCGGAAGCCCTTTCGTCACCTTTGATGTTGATACTTAAGAACTCAGGGCTTGATGGTGATGAGATATCACACTTTATGTTGCCTAAGGACTATAGCTACGGATACAACGCAAAGACAAATGTATACGGTGATATGTATGTGATGGGTGTTATTGACCCGTTAAAGGTCACTAGAAGCGCATTAGAGAACGCTGTGAGCGTTGCGACAACTATTCTATCTACTAACGCCATAATCACAATGGCACGTACATACGAGCAAGAGAATGTATAAGTGTCTTAAGTGCCAATCTGAGATGATATGGGGAGGAGACCATGACTACGATGACCATGATGAAGATGGTTACGGTGTTGTATCCAATCTTTGGTGTCATAACGATGAGTGTGACGTTGAATCTGTATTGATGTATACTAAACTAAAAGAAGATTAAAATGAGACCAATAGGGAAATACATACTCATCGAACCTACGATGGAGGAGACAGAGACAGAGTCAGGGATTCTGTTGACGATGCAAGACAACAATGAGTTCCGTTACAGGAAAGCAACTGTAGTTGAGGCGGGTACTGACGTTGATGTTATAAATAGTGGAGACATCATCTACTACGACAACAGGGCGGGGTACAAGATGATGCTAAACAACAAGCAGTATAGTGTTATTCGGGAGAACGATGTCGTTGTTGTCGAATAAACTTATTCATTTCTATGATGTAGTTCCTGTATACCTTATCCATATAGGACGCATTATTTTTAAAAACCGGATTAACGGAGGGGTGCTCAGGAAGTTCCTCTCCGTTTAGTTTTTTATAGACAAGTCCTATCACCTTTCTTCCCTTGTGTGATATTTCATAGACAGTCCTTCTGTTCCCTTGTTTCTTTCTGAATACATTTATCCAACCATTTCTTAGTAGGTCTTCAAATCTATTCTTATCCCATGAGATTAGTTCGTTAAACTCATCAAACTTATCTTTAGAAAAATACTTCTCTGAGTATAAAAAAAGAAGTATGTCTAGGTCTGACTGTTTAAGGTCGTACTTGGCCTTAATAAAATATCTAACTACTCTCCAATACTTAAGATAATCTTGCGGGGGTGGTTTTCTCCAATTTAGCATAACATAAAATTCATTAAATTTGCATCTAAGATAATAATATTATGGCTTGCAAGGGACTTAAAGGTGAAGAGTTAAAGAAGTGTAAAGAAAAGAATAAGAAAAATCTTACTCAAGAAAAGAATAAGAAAAATCTTAAAAATACACTTAAGGAAATTCAGAGCAATCGTAAGATACGTCAAAAAAAAAGAGAAGAACAGGCAGCATTAAGAAAAGTTAAAACAAATGCTAGGCGTTCAGAGAGAATAGAGTATGCTCAAGCTAAAAATCCATTAGGGTTAAAGACATTAGGAACTGTAACAAAAATTCCAAGAATAACGTAATGGCAGCAAAGGGAAGGACTAAAAAAAATAAGATATGTTCAGCAGGTATTGCTTGGGCAAAGAGAACCTTTGATACATATCCTTCAGCCTATGCTAACATGGCTGCAAGTAAGTACTGTAAAGACCCTAACTACGCTAAAGGGAAAAAGAAGAAATAATGGCGGGAGCTTTAAAAAAATGGAGAGACGAGAAATGGGTAAGAATAGGGACGGACGGGTCGATAAAAGGTGCTTGCGGTACAAGCAAGAACAAGAAGAACCCGGACAGGTGCTTGCCTCTAAAGAAGGCGAAAAGCATGACGAAGTCAGAACGTGCTGCGACTGCGAGGAAAAAGAAACGTTCAAAAAATACTGTTGTGGCAAATACTGCTGCAGGAAAAGTAACTAAAAAAGACACTAAAAGATAGACATCATGCCAACAGTAATAGTAAAAGGTCAGAAAAGGGTATTCCCTTATAATGCAGTAGGAAAAGCTCAAGCAGATACCTATGCTAAAATGAGTGGAGGTAAAATAAAAATGAACCCTAACTACGGAATGGAAAAGACAACCAAATCAAGTTATTAATGGCTGAAAAGAGTAAGATGAAATGCAATGTCGTAAAAAAAAGCGACAGGGCGGGTAAGAAAAGAATGGTAAAGGCTTGTGCCGGTGGTAAAGAGAAGTTAATTCACTTTGGTGCTACAGGCTATGGACACAACTACTCTGCTGCTGCACGTAAGTCATTCAAAGCTAGGCATAAGTGTGGTACAGCTAAAGATAAGTTAACCGCAAGGTATTGGTCTTGTAAAAAGTTATGGGCCGGTAAGGGAGGTAGCACGAAGTCTTCTCCTAAAAGTAAAAGAGGAAAATACTAAAACATGAAAAAACAAGGTTACAACGCAAGACTAGACGATAGTTTAGGTGTGAAAAACGGTAAGAAGACACAATCTTTTAAATCAAGAAGAGATGAATCAAAGGGTATGTCTAAAAAAGATTATGGTCATGCATATGGTGGTGACCACAATATGTCTTACGAGTGCATTAATAATGTGAAGAAAAAAATAGGAGCTGCAATTAGAAAATAAAAAACCATGATACAATTTTTCGCTGATAATTGGGCAGAACTTTTAATTGCAATCTTAGCGTTAGCTAAGGTGGTAGTTAATTTAACGCCAACAGAAAAGGACAACCAAGTATTTGGATGGATAGATACACTAATCAATTCTATCATTCCTGACAAGAAAAAATAATTCGTAACTTTGCTTTATGGAAAATAAATCTAAAGGTCTAGGTGATTCAATAGAAAAATTAACTAAGGCAACGGGAATTAAAAAAATAGTTGAAAGAGCAGCTAAGGCATCAGGTACTGATTGCGGTTGTGGAAAAAGAAAGGACACTCTTAACAGAATGTTTCCTTACAAAAAAGATTAAAAAATGGGATATCAAAAATTACAAGTAGGGAGGGCAACTCCAATGGCAAAGCTATTGAGTGATACCCATGATTTTGTCAACTTAAATGATGTTATAACATCAGGAACTATAACCTCAACATCAGGTGGTGCTGCAAAAGAATTAAACGATTCTGCTGCTACATTCATTACTGATGGAGTATCTCAAGGAGATATAGTAGCAAACACATCAGCTACGCCTAACTGTAGCGTTGTAATAAAGGTAGTTAGCGAAACACAACTTCTTATTGAAGATAATATAGTTCTTGCGGGAAGTGCTACATACGAGGTCTTATCTCCGTCTACAGAGCCTGCTGTTCTATACATTGGAACTACAGCAACAACACCTACATTAAAGGTGAGGACTATGGGAGGTGATGACATTACATTTACTAACCCTATAGCGGGTTCATTTCTTCCTGTACAAGTAAAAAGAATATTCAATACAGGAACAGCAGACGTATCTGACATACTAGCTCTTTTTTAGAAAATGCCAATAGTAATAGGAAATTGTATATTAGTGGGTGGTGGAGGAGATACAGAATCTGTACCTTCCGTACCTGAATTTAGATTCTCTGTAAATTCAGGAACACGTGGTTCAAGTAATGTCGACCAATTTACTATTCCTGTAAATGCAGGAACATTTAACTATGACATCTCTACAGACGATGGATATACTGCAACAGGAGTAACAGGTTCTCATACTATTACATTTCCTTCAGGGAATGGAATTCATAATGTAGTTATTACAGGAACTTTCCCCGGTATGAAATTTTATAATGGGGGAGATAGGAGAAAAATACTTACTATTGATAATTTTGGTATTTATGGTGTAGGCTCAACAAGTCAAAGGTTTGCATTTATGGGCTGTGAAAATCTTGTTATTAACGCTACAGATACAGGTGACTTTAGTCAAGTCACAAACTTTCAAAGAGCCTTTTATAATATAGCTACTACTACATTCCCACTCATAGATTTTAGTAGTGCTACTAATTTGTCACAATTATTTACAAGCACACCCATAGCTACTTTTCCTGCAAATGCATTTGATAATACTCCGGGTAATCAATATTCAGACGCATTTACTTCAACAAATTTAACCCAACAGTCTATAGATAACATTTTAGTATCTATAAACGCAGCAGGTGCAAGCGGTGCGTTTAATTCATTTAAACAGAGTGGAGGTTCAGCACCAAGTGCAGTAGGAATAGCAGCTAAAGATAGTCTTGTAGCTAACGGGTGGACGGTAATAACTACAGCTTAAAAGTATGAGAAACGCACAATTATGTAATCCGTCACAAGAAACTTGGTTCATCTGTTGGGATAATGGTAGAAAACAAATAAAAGCATACTCATCAGTAGGCCCTACAGGATGTATGGATACTTTTTGGGATGAAGTTGATTATTACTTAGACGAGTCTGTATGGTTAGCGGTACTATTAAAAAATGGAATAGACCCAAATGAATAAAGAATTGAAAGATACAGTAGAAGTTTTAGCAGCAAACGGAGGGGCTTTAGGGATTACGTTTACCCAATGTAATGAGTTTTTACAGTTCATATCATTAATATTAGCCATAGCATTTACGTTATATAAGTTTGGTAAACTGAAAAAAGAAACAAAAGAATAGTCATGGGAAAAGAGGATAGAATAAAAAGGAGAATAAAAAAGAAAGAGGATAAGATAAAAAGTTTAACTCCTAAATCAGGTAGTAATAATAAACCTAAAACAAATACACCAAGTTTTAGTCTTGTCAACACAATACAGAGTCAGGCTGCTAAACAAAAAAATTGTAAAACAACTACGGGTAGCTGCGCTAAGGGAAATCTTAGGGCATACAAATCTGAAGTTTCAAAAGGAGCTCCATTCAGAAAAAAAGGAAGTACAAAAACAGTAGGTACTTTACAGAAAAGAAAAAAATTACAAAAAAATATTGATAAGCTTAAGGCTAAATTAAATAAATCAAAAAAAGGAAGTCCAACAAAGAAGCACGCTAACCCAAGATTTTTATAAACATGAAGTACTTTACCTTAGACGAGTTTGACTCACCTGACGTTCCGGGTTCGGGAGAAAACATGGATATAAAATTTTTAGAGCTATTAGACTACGCTCGTGAGGAGGCTATGATTCCTTTCAGGATAAACTCAGGTTACAGAACTCCTGAGAGAAATGCTAAGGTTGGTGGGGTTCAAGGCTCATCTCATGTAAAGGGATTAGCGGCTGACATCTCATGTACATCCTCAGATAAGAGATTGATAATAGTTAAGGCTTTAATTAATGTTGGATTTACAAGGTTAGGTATCTCAAGTTCCTTTATCCATGTAGACAGCGACCCTGATAAGAACGATGCGATTTGGTTGTACTAACAACACATGAAAAAAAAGAAAAAAAAGTTTAAAGATACCAAGGTTGGTATATGGCTATCTGAAAAAGCTCCTGAGATTTTAAATGTAGCAGGAGAGTTACTGCCTGATGTAGGTCTGTTGGGAGCTGTAGGTAAGTTAATAGACAAGTCAAATCTAACTCCTGAAGAAAAGTCTAAAGCACATATACAGCTTATGGAGTTGTATAAATTAGAGGTAGAAGACAGGAAAAGTGCTCGTTCTTTATATTCAAGTGACGGAAGCATACAAAAAATATTAGCCTCAATATTTACCATAGCTTATTTCTCTCTTAGTTTTTTAATGTTTGAGCACTTCGTTAATGATAACATAAACCTAGGAGAGTTTGAGGTAAGTTTCATTTCAACTATTTTTGGAGCTATGAGCGCAAAGGTTAATACAGTCGTTGATTTCTTTTTTGGAGGGTCTGCAAAAAACAACTAAACAAAATACTGTACCTTTGTGTAAATTAAATTTATTACAATGGAAAAGCTTACCACAGAAGAACTTAATAAAGTTCAGGGTTATGTGTCAGAATTTAACACATTAAAGATGAAGATTGGGGATACAACTCTTGCTCAGTCAGCTCTTGTTTCTGATGTTGATTCCTTAAAAAAGGAGTATAACAAATACGAGATGTCTCTTATGGAGAAGTATGGAGAGGATGCAATTGTTAATGTTCAATCAGGTGAAATAACAAGAACAGAAAAAACAGAACAATAATGTCTAAGATTAGCTCGTATGGAATTGTATCACCTCCTGTTGCAGGGGATATAGTTATTGGAACAGATGTAAGTGATGCAAATAAAACTAAAAACTTCAGGGTTGAGGATATAGCTGCTCTTGCTCCTACTCCTTCGACACCCACTTTAACTGAGGTACTGACTGCAGGGAATACGTCTTCAATCGCTATAACTCTCACCGGAAACAACACGTTTGGAACGAGTGCAAATACTAATATTTTTAATGGTATTTTAGGTGTAAATGGTATTCTTAGAGATTCTAATGCTAGTTATGGTACATCAGGACAGGTATTGTCAAACACAGGTTCAGGTGTTGCATGGGTGGATTCAGGAGGACAATTAATAATGACAGGAACTACTACAGCCGGTCAAAATCCTTCTGCATTAGACACAGCCTTACAGTTAAGATTTGGTGGTGCTCAGGTAACTACAGATGTTTCTATAGATGCCGCAGGTCTTATTACTTTTTTAGAGGCAGGGAATTATAGACTTTCATTTAGTTGTTGTTTTTCTAGAAATGCTCTTAGCGGTTATTCTAATACTCAGTTTGGTATTTTTTACGATAGCTCAGGAGGAGCACCTACGGTATCTGCATCTCCTGTAAAATCTTTTAGTGACGGGGAAAGACAAAGACCTAAGATGTATCATGAGGACTTAATTATCGAAGTTGTTGCAAACTCTACCCTTGTTGTTAAGATGTTAAATGATAGCTCTCTTACAGCAGATAACTCTACAGCTTTGACTTCATATGCGGGTACTTTAGGTACAACCCCTTCGGCAAATGTTTTAATTTATAAATTATAATGGATATAAGAAAAATATCCGTAGGTTCTGATTATAAATCAGCAATGCATTATATTGTTGGGCAGTCTGTTCTTAATGGTAGTTATACTATTCACCTCATACAGGAAGCAGATAACGAGTATTTAATTTGGATACAAAAAAATGATGAGGTTATGATGTGGAAATCATTTTCTTCCACAATGCCTGTATCTGTTGAGTACAACATAAATTTTTAATGAAATCACCATTTTATTTTATTGCTCGTCCTCAAAAGGGAACGAGATATAATAATGTAGTTGATTGGGGTGGTGTAGAGTTTACTACAAACACATCAGAAGAGGAACACAAGTTCTCCAATCGTATTGCAGAAGTAGTCGAGTTACCTATTGATTACACCGGCCCTATAAAGATTGGCCACACATTACTTGTACACCATAATGTTTTTAAGTATTATAACGACATGAGGGGTAGACGTAAAAGCGGAAAGAGTTTTTTTAAGGATGACCTGTTTTTTATTGATGACCAACAGTTCTTTATGTATAATGATGGAGAGAAGTGGAACTCGTACGACAGGTATTGTTTTGTTTCCCCTATACCATCGGAAGAGTGTTATTTGCACAAGCCTACTAACGAACCGTTGATGGGTAAGATGAGGTACTCAAATGACTATCTAATAAGTAAGGGAATACATGAAGGCACACAAGTGTCATTTACTCCTGATAGCGAGTATGAGTTTGAGGTAGACGGGGAAAAGATGTATAGAATTTTTGACCATCAAATTACTTTAGCGTTATAGTATGGATTCTAAGGATATAAAATTAAATATAATAAAAGCAGGTTACACAGCCGTAGAGCAGCTTATAAAGGTTGCTAAGGAAGCTATAATTAAAGTAGACGATGACGATGACTTATCGGCAGATAAACTAAAAAATGCTGCTGCTACTAAAAAATTAGCTATATTCGATGCTTTTGAGATTTTAAGTAGAATAGATTCTGAGGCTGAGGCTATAGAGTCTTTAGAGAAAAACTTAAATAAACACACAGATACTAAACAAGGATTTGCTGAAAGAAGAGCAGGAAAATAAACTTCACAAAGTTTTAGATAATTACATTTCAAAAAATGTTCTGTCTACAAAAAACAGAGCAAAGTCTTGGAAGTATGGATACGATTCTAAGTATGACTTAGTTATTATATCTAAAGATGGAACTCTAGGTGAAGTTTATGAAATAAAGAATTTTAGAATTGGGTTACCACTAGCTAGTAAGTCATGCTATAAAAGGCACTCCAATAAAGAGAAACAATATTGGGAAAGAAAAGAACTCCCAAAGCCATTATCTAAAATAAATTCCATATTCCAATGGAATGATATGCCATCAGACTTTAAGAACAAGTACATAGATTATATCGAATCTGAATTTGATACAAGAGAAGACGGGTATTGGTTTATGAATAATGGTAAACCTACTTACACTACAGGTGCTCATTATATGTATCTACAATGGACTAGTATTGATGTAGGGTATCCTGACTTCAGAGAGGCTAATAGACTTTTGTATATATTTTGGGAGGCTTGCAAAGCTGACAACAGAAGTTTTGGAATGGACTATTTAAAGATAAGACGTTCAGGTTTTTCTTTTATGAGTTCGTCAGAGTGTATTAATATAGGGACATCAGCTAAGAACTCTAGGATAGGAATACTGTCTAAGACCGGTGCTGATTCTAAGAAGATGTTTACTGATAAAGTTGTTCCTATCAACAGTAGGCTTCCTTTCTTTTTTAAGCCTATAATGGATGGTATGGATAAGCCAAAGACCGAATTAGCGTTTAGGATACCTGCATCTAAGATTACTAAAAAGAATATGTACGAGCTAGAAACCGAGGAACTTGAGGGACTAGACACGACTATAGATTGGAAGAATACTGATGACAACTCTTACGATGGTGAGAAACTATTACTTCTTGTACACGATGAAAGTGGTAAGTGGTTAAAGCCAAACAACATACTAAATAATTGGAGAGTTACAAAAACTTGCTTGCGTTTAGGTAGTAAGATTATAGGCAAGTGTATGATGGGTTCAACATCAAATGCTTTATCAAAGGGTGGAGATAACTTTAAAAGTTTATACTACGACTCTGATGTTTTAAAAAGAAATAAGAATGGTCAGACTAAAAGCGGTATGTATTCGCTATTTATCCCAATGGAATGGAATATGGAGGGATTTATTGATAGGTATGGTATGCCTGTCTTTAGAACTCCCAAGTCTCCCGTACTTGGTATTGATAATGAACAGATACATCAAGGTGCTATTGACTATTGGGAAGCAGAGGTTGAATCTCTTAAGTCAGACTCTAATGCGTTAAACGAATTTTACAGACAGTTTCCAAGAACAGAGTCTCACGCATTTAGAGACGAGAGCAAGCAGTCTATATTTAACCTTACACGTATTTATCATCAGATAGATTATAATGATGGCTTAATGATAGACCATCATGTAACTAGGGGTAGCTTTCGGTGGAAGAACGGGATAAAAGATACAGAGGTAATTTTTTCTCCTGACAAGTCCGGAAGATTTAAAATATCATGGATTCCAAAAAAAGAGCTTCAAAACAAATACACACAGAGGAACGGAGTAAAGCATCCTGCACACGAACACATAGGTGCGTTTGGATGTGATTCATATGACATCTCAGGAGTCGTTGGTGGAGGAGGTTCTAACGGAGCGTTACATGGATTGACTAAGTTCAATATGGACGATGCTCCTAGCAATGAGTTTTTCTTAGAGTACGTTGCTAGACCTCAGACTGCAGAATTATTTTACGAGGATGTACTTATGGCTTGTGTGTTTTATGGTATGCCTATTTTAATAGAGAACAATAAACCGAGGCTACTATATCATTTCAAGAACAGAGGGTATAGAGGATTTTGCCTAAACAGACCTGACAAGCTTTATAACAAGCTATCTAAGACAGAAAAAGAGCTTGGGGGTATACCTAACTCATCTGAGGCTGTAAAGCAGGCTCATGCCTCTGCTATAGAGTCTTATATAGAAAAGTACGTAGGTATGGATATTGAGGGAACATTTAGAGACCCTGATGAAATGGGTTCAATGCTGTTTAATAGGACGTTAGAAGATTGGTCGAAGTTTGACATTAACAACAGAACTAATTATGATGCTAGTATTAGTAGTGGGTTAGCAATAATGGCGTGTCAAAAAAACCTATATCAACCTCAAAAAACAAGTAATAAAATAAGTCTTACCTTTGCAAGGTACAATAATAAGGGGGCTACAAGTGAACTGATTTGATGAAAGATGTTAAAATAAATATATCGTCTACAGCATTTCCAAGCCAATTTGTATCTGATGCAGAAAAATCAACTGCAGAATTCGGATTGCAAATTGGTCAAGCTATTCAATATGAGTGGTTTAAAAAAGATGGAAGTCAATGTAGATTTTATGAACAATGGCAAGGGTTTAATCGTTTACGTTTATACGCTAGAGGCGAGCAGTCTATTGCAAAATATAAACAAGAGCTTGCTGTTGATGGAGATTTATCTTACATAAATTTAGATTGGACACCTGTTCCAATACTACCAAAGTTTGTTGATATAGTGGTTAACGGAATGTCAAGCAGATTATTTTCTGTTAAGGCGTACGCACAAGATGCTTTGTCTCAGTCTAAGAGGAGTAAGTATCAGAACATGATAGAAGGTCAGATGATAGCCAAACCTGTCCTTCAAAAAATACAAAAAGCTACAGGAGCTAATCCATTTGTAACTTCTCCTGAGGAGCTTCCAAATACTGACGAGGAACTTTCTTTGTATATGCAGCTTAACTATAAGCCTGCAATTGAGATAGCAGAAGAAGAGGCTATAAATACAATATTTTCTGAAAATCATTATTCAGAATTAAGAAAACAAATGGATTACGACCTTACTGTTTTAGGTATTGGAGTTTCTAAGCATGAGTTTTTAAAAGGTAGCGGCATAAAGGTTTCTTATGTTGACCCTGCTAATGTTATATATAGCTATACTGAAGACCCTCACTTTAAAGATTGTTTCTATTGGGGTGAGGTTAAAACTGTAAGTATAACTGAGTTGCTTAAGATTGACCCTACCCTTACAAAGGAAGACCTTAATGAAATATCTAAGTACGGACAAAGTTGGTACGACTACTTTAATGTAGCTCAGTACTACAACAATGATATTTTTTATAGGGATACAGTAACTCTTCTTTACTTTAACTACAAGTCTACTAACGAGATTGTATACAAAAAGAAAATATCTGACACCGGGAATGTAAAAATGATTCCTAAGGATGATACGTTTAACCCTCCATCTGAAATGATGGACGAAGGAAACTTTGAAAAGGTAAACAAAAAGATTGATGTATGGTATGATGGTGTTATGGTTATGGGAACTAACTACGTGCTTAAGTGGGAGATGGCTAAGAATATGGTCAGACCTAAGTCAGCAAGTCAACACGCTATTCCTAACTACGTTGCGTGTGCTCCAAGAATGTACAAAGGTGTTATTGAGTCTTTGGTAAGGAGAATGATTCCATTTGCTGACCTTATTCAGCTTACTCATTTAAAGCTACAACAGGTTATATCTAAGGTAGTTCCTGACGGGGTATTTATAGATGCAGACGGACTTAATGAGGTAGACCTTGGTACAGGTGCGGCTTATAACCCTGAAGATGCCTTGAGACTATACTTTCAAACAGGTAGTGTTATTGGTAGGAGTTTTACTCAGGATGGTGAGTTTAACAATGCAAGAGTACCTATAACTCAATTAACGTCAAATTCAGGCGCATCTAAGACACAAATGCTATTAACTAACTATAACCATTACTTGGATATGATTAGGTCTGTAACGGGCTTAAATGAAGCGAGAGACGGTAGTACACCTGACCCTAATGCGCTAGTTGGTGTTCAGAAGTTAGCTGCACTTAATTCAAATACAGCAACGAGACATATACTAGATGCAAGTCTTTATTTATACAAGACTATTGCAGAAGGTCTATCTTACAGAATATCTGACATTCTTGAGTACTCAGATTTTACTGATGAGTTTGTTAATCAGATTGGTAAGTATAACGTAACTATACTTAATGAAATATCTGATTTATACATATACGACTTCGGTGTATTTATTGAGGTAGCACCTGATGAAGAAGAGAAAGCTCAACTTGAGCAGAATATTCAGATGGCTCTTTCAAAAGGAGATATATACCTTGAGGATGCAATTGACATTAGGGAGCTTAAAAATATAAAGTTAGCTAATCAACTTTTAAAGTTAAAAAGAAAGACGAAGCAAGAGAGAGAAGAAAAGATGATGATGCAGAAAGAGGCTATGACTACAGAGAGACAGATGAAGTCTCAAGAGTTTGCGGCTCAAGCAGCAATGCAAAAACTTCAGTCTGAGACTCAAGCTAAGATGCAACTTAAGCAAGCTGAGGTTTCTTTTGACATTGAGAAAATGAATAACGAGGCTCAGTTAAAAATTTCGTTGATGGAGAGAGAGTTTCAGTACAATATGCAGTTAAGAAATATTTCTGAAGCTGCGCTTGCAGAAAGAGAAACTGAAAGAGAGACTGCAAAGTCAAATCGAATAAGTCAACAGAACACAGAACAAAGTAAATTAATAAACCAAAGAAAGAACAACCTTCCTCCTCAAACATTTGAGTCTAACGAGGACAGTCTTGATGGGTTTGACCTGTCAGAGTTCTCTCCGAGATAAATCAAATAAAAATTAATTCATGGAAATTAAAGTAAAAGAAGTCACCAAAGGTGAAAAGTCAAAACAAGAAATTGAACAAGAGCTTCTTGATAAGCACGAGGAGTCTTTTAATAAAGAGGTGCAGACGGATGCTGTTATAGATGAACCAACAAAGCCACAGTTTTCTGATGACGATGTTATTTCATATATCAAGAACAGATACGACAAACAGATTAACTCTGTTGAAGAGTTATTTGAAGCAAGAGAAAAAGCTGAAGAGTTACCTGAGGATGTAGCTGCTTATTTAAACTATAAGAAAGATACAGGTAGAGGATTTAAGGATTTTGTAAAGTTAAACAAGGATTACGATGAGGTTAATCCTGAACAGATTCTTAAGGAGTATTTAACTGTTACTGAGAAAGGATTAGATGAGGATGACATTAATGTTATGATGGAGTCTTATGATTATGATGAGGATTATGATGATGAGGCCACAGTAAAGAAAGCGAAGTTAAAAAAGAAAAAAGCTATTGCAAAAGCTAAAGACTACTTTGAGTCTGAAAAAGAAAAATACAGGATGCCCCTTGAGTCGAGTGGGAGTTCTATTTCTAATGACGACAAAGAGAAGTTGGAGGCATATAACCAATATATACAAGAGTCAAAATCTTTTGAAGAGTCCCTGAAAAGGAGAAAAGAAATTTTTGATGAAGAGACAAGTAAAGTTTTCGGTAATGAGTTCAATGGATTTGAGTTCGCAATTAACGATGACAAGAAAGTCACCTTTTCACCGGGAGATGCAGCAGAACTTAAGAAGGTTCAGTCTGATGCAAATAATTTTTTAAAAATGCATCTTGACGAGAACGGAACGATTAAGAACGCTGCAAGCTATCACAAGGCTTTGGCTGTAGCAATGAATCCTGATAAGTTTGCCAAGTTCTTTTATGAGCAAGGTAAATCTATACAGGCTGACAATACTATGCGTAGAATGAAGAATACTGATATGTCTATGCGAAGTACACCGGAGGTCACTAGTAAAGGAGGAGTTCAAGTAAAGGCTGTAAACCCTGACTCAGGTAGAGGCTTAAAAATTAGGAGTCGTAAAAAATAATTATAAAAACTAAAAAAAATGGCTTTATCAGCTACACCGGGATTTGACTTGCAACCAAGTGCACAACAAGTCCCAACAAGTACAAACTACATTACTAACTTTGATTTCTTGAATCAGTATCTTCCTGATACTTACGAAAAGGAATTTGAAAGATATGGTAATAGAACAATATCATCATTCTTAAGAATGGTAGGAGCAGAGATGCCTTCTAACTCCGATATGATAAAATGGGCAGAACAAGGAAGACTACACATTAAGTACACTCAAGTTGGTTCTGCAGCAGGAGCAGGTGTTGGTTTTGGAGTATTTCAAATAAACGATGTAGGTGTTCCTGCATTTGGACAAACTAATCAGCCTGCAATGCGAGTTGGACAAACAGTTATGGTTGTTGCTAACAATGGAGGCGGTAGCAATAAAGGTGTTGTAACTGTTGCTCCTGCAGCAGGTAACCTTTCATTTACTGTTGCTTTTTACGAAGCTACAGGTCTTTCAGTTGCAGGTACAGGCGTAGGAAATGACGACTTTACTGTATTTATTTATGGTTCTGAGTTCGCTAAAGGAACTGAAGGAATGTTAGGTTCTCTTGAAGCGGATGATGAAATATTCTCAAATAACCCAATTATACTTAAGGACACTTACCAAGTAAATGGTTCTGACATGGCGCAGATTGGATGGATTGAGGTAACTACTGAGAATGGTGCTTCAGGATACCTATGGTATATGAAATCTGAGCACGAAACAAGATTACGTTTTGATGACTATTTAGAGACTGCAATGATTGAAGCAGTTCCTGCTGAAGGTGCTGTAGCAGGTGGAGCAGCAGCATTAGGATATAATGGTTCAGAAGGTATCTTCTACACAGTAAACCAAAGAGGGAATGTATTTGCAGGTGGTAATCCAACTACACTTGCTGACTTTGATAATGTTATCCAAAGACTTGATAAGCAAGGAGCAATTGAGGAGAATGTATTATTCCTTAACCGTCAGTTCTCTTTCGATATTGATGATATGTTAGCAGCACAAAACTCTTACGGAGCAGGTGGTACTTCATACGGTCTTTTCGATAATGATGAAGAGATGGCTCTTAACTTAGGATTCTCAGGATTCAGAAGAGGATATGACTTCTACAAGACTGATTGGAAATACTTGAATGACCCAACAATGAGAGGTGGACTATCTACAGTAGCAGGTAGCGGTGCTGTTAACGGTCTTCTTGTTCCTGCAGGTTCAACTACTGTGTATGACCAAGTGTTAGGAAAGAACGCTAAGAGACCATTCTTACACGTTAGATATAGAGCTTCTGAAACTGAAGACAGACGTTACAAGACTTGGATTACAGGTTCAGCAGGTGGAGCAGCTACTTCTGACCTTGATGCAATGACAGTTAACTTCTTATCTGAAAGAGCTGTTTGTACTATGGGAGCGAATAACTTCGTTATCTTTAACGCATAACAACTAATAACTAAAAGTAGGGGGTGTCTTCGGATTCCCTCTACTTTATTTTTAATTTTAATCTTATTTAATAAATATGAAAAAAGCAAATACTGTCTTTGTTTCAAAGACATACAAACTAACAAGAGGTGCAGCACCTTTATCGTATATGTTGCCAACTAGAAATAGTAAGAGTTTTCCTTTATTGTACTTTGATGAAGATAAAGGACAGAACAGAGCACTTAGATATGCTAGAAATCAAAACTCTCCATTTGAGGATGAGCAGGATGGAAATGCAATTGTAGAGCCTGTTATATTTGAAGATGGTTTCTTAACAGTTGATAGAACAAATCAAGTTCTTCAGCAGTTTCTTCATCATCACCCATTAAATTTCAAAGCATTCGTAGAGGTTAACAACGAAAAAGATGCAAGAGAAGAAATGGAAGCATTAGACCTTGAGGTTGATGCACTTGTTGAGGCAAGAAGTCTTTCGTTGAGTGAATTAGAGAATGTTTGTCGTGTGGCATTTGGTAAAAATACAGACAAGATGACATCAGCAGAAATGAAAAGAGACGTTCTTGTTTTTGCTAAGTCAAATCCATCTGAGTTTTTAGGTGTATTTAAAGACCCTGAGCTTATGTACAACTCTAATGTGCAAAGATTCTTTGACGAGGGATTCCTTACTACAAGAAAGAATAACTCTGAGATATGGTTTAGCACACCTCAAAATAAAAAGAAAATGCTTACTATCCCATTTGGAGTAGAGACAACGCAAGCGGCTGCATCCTTCTTAAAAAGTGATGACGGAATTGAAGCGTTAAAAATGCTTGAATCTCTAATAGAGGAATAAGTAAACTATATACATCGTAAAGGAGGGGCTTAATAGCCCCTTTCTTTTTTTGTCTATCTTTGCACTTTATTAACCCATTAAAAACTTTTTATAAAATGGAAAAATTTCTAAAAATTCTTGTCACTAATACTGACGCAACATCAGGATACAGATATGTTAGCTTGAACGATATATTACAAGTAGTACAAGCTTCAACTACAGAGGTAACTGTAACTTACAGAAATGCTGTTTCAACTGCAGACGTTTTAACAATTACTCATGATGCTATTGCAGCTAATGCACATACTATGAGAGATTGGTTTACTGACAGCATGGAGCGTGCTTATGCACAGTCTTGGCAAAAATCGGCTATTAATTCTAATTCTCCGTTACCACTTAATGCGGCAGGTACTGCTCCTGTAACAGTAACAGCTATTGCATTAGCATAATTAGTTTATTTTTATATAAAACTAAGAAAGGTCTGCATATTTGTAGACCTTTTTTTGTTTACCTTTGTAGATATGTACTCCCTTTTAGAAATTATAGATACAAATCAAAAGTTATATTACATTCCTACGTCAACTCTGCAGGATGTAAGAAGGATTAATGCTACTACTGTTAGGATATACACAAACATTAATAATCATCATAGAGATGAATATGTAACTTATGACCTTGTTGAAGCAGGGACAGGAGGAGGTGCTACAAATACTTCTCAAGTAGCTGCAATTATAAACACTTGGAGAATACTACTTCAAGGCAATCAAAGCTTCCTTAGAGTACCTCTACCTTTTACTTTAACAAGCTTTACTCCTACAGTAAATACTTGGACTTAATTGTCTAAAATATAACCTCTTTTTTTTCCGTATCTTTGCTTTAAAATAAGGCAATGATTAACACAGTTAGAAATACTGTTTTATCTGTGCTAAATAAAAATAACTACGGATATCTATCCCCGTCTGATTTTAATTTATTTTCAAAACAGGCTCAGTTAGATATATTTGAAAGCTATTTTTATCAGTACAACTATCAAATAAACAAAGAGAATGTTCGTCAATCAGGAACGGGCATAGCTAATGTTACAAAAAGCATTGAAGAGTCTATGGACTTGTTTTCGGTAACAAGAGGACTTAATACCAATGCAGGTATACCGGGGTCATATTTAATGCCGTCAGAAGCTACAACAGGTAGTGACTACTACTACCTAAACAAACTTTTAGCGTACAAGGAAATTATTACATCAGGAACGACTACAGCATTTGATGCAGCTAACAATTTACTAATTGATTCAGCACAAGCGTTTGATACGTTAGGTATTTCTTCAGGTGATATAATAGGTGTTCAGACCGCAACTCAAGGAGTACAGTATATAACAGTAGTGTCTGTTACAAACGCCACAACAATACTCACAACAGGAACTCTTCTTACAGCAGCAGCATTTCCATATACTATTATAAAAGCAGGTACACAGCAGAACGATATAGAAAAAGTTACGCATAGTAAGATTAATATGCTAAACAACTCTATCTACACATCACCATCAGCAACATATCCTGCTTATACATCAGAGGAGGCTACGCTTCAAGTATTTCCTAATACAATAAGTACAGCAGGGCGTGTAGTATCTCAGTATTACAGGTATCCTAAAAATCCTAATTGGACGTATATTGAGCTTGCTAATGGAGAGCCTATATTCAACCAATCAGATGCGCAGTATCAAGACTTTGAGATACCATTGGACGATGAGAACAATCTTACAATGAAAATACTTCAGTACGCAGGGGTTAGCATTAGAGAGCCTGAAGTTTTTAACTTCGCTAATAGTGAGGAAGGTAAAGAAAATCAACAAGAAGGATAATGACATACATTAGTCAATACCAATATTACGAGAACGGAGGGTTAAATCCTGAAGGAGAAAATTGGGGTTCGTATCAGTATACGTCTCTTTATGATATTGTCAACAATTTTATGTTGATGTACTCAGGGAATCACAGTCTTGTAAATAATGAAGAACGGTTTAAGGTTTTGTTTCATGCGAAGAGAGGCGTTCAAGAACTTAACTACGATGCCTTTAAAGAGATTAAAGTACTTCAGTTGGATGTAACAGACCAATACAGATTTGTATTGCCTTCTGACTATGTTAATTGGGTTAGAGTATCCATGTATCAAAATGGTATTCTTTTCCCACTTACTGAAAATATTCAAGTAAACTATGCTCAGGCATACTTACAAGACAATAATGAAAGAATTCTTTTTGATGAATCGGGTAATGCGTTGTCTCCTGAATTCTCTCCTATAGACTTAGATAGAATTTTAGGCACAAAGAAAAGTATTTACTTAAACGCCAACAGTAACTTTAACGGAAGCGAAGGATACTGTTATGATGGTAATTGGTACTTTGATTACTCTATAGGAACTAGATACGGTTTAAACACAGAGACAGCAAACATTAACCCAACCTTTTCTATTGATAAAGCAATGGGGGTTATAAACTTCAGCTCCAATATCGGTAGTGCTTCAGTAGTACTTGAGTATGTATCTGATGGTATGGAGGGTGGTGATGACTCTAAGATTCATGTAAATAAGATGTTTGAAGATTATATATATGCGTATATAGAGTATTCAATTCTTAACAGCAAATTGAATGTGCAGGAATATGTAGTAAGGCGTGCTCAAAAACGTAAGAGTGCTCTTCTTAGAAATGCAAAAATTAGAATTAGCAATATACATCCGGGTAGATTATTAATGAATCTAAGAGGTCAGGATAAGTGGATTAAATAAACATGGCTAAAGATACAAGAAACTTTACGGGGGGTAAAATGAACAAGGAACTTGATGAAAGATTAGTTCCTAATGGTCAATATATTGATGCCCTTAATATACGTGTCGGTTCAACAGAGAATGACGATATGGGTGTGGCTGAAAACTCGTTGGGGAATATTCCCCTTACAAATATAGAGGTTCAAGAAACATCACTTAGTAGTTCAGCTCTTTGTATTGGAGCATTTGAAGATGGAGCAGAGGAGACGTTATATTGGTTTGTTCATGACTCAGCTTTTACTGCATCTGCAAACACTAACAAGTTAGACCTTATACTTTCTTATAATACTAATACTAATATTTTAACGTATCACGTAATTAGTATGGATGATGGTGGTGGTGTAAACACAACATTAAACTTCAACCCTGAGTACTTAATAACAGGAGTAAATAAGATTGACAACTTTTTGTTCTTTACAGACGACTACAATCCTCCTAGAAAAATTAATGTATTAAAAGACTATCCTAATCCTGATGCCACAACAGATGTTGATGATTTTACTGCAGATGAGATTCTTGTAATAAAGAAACCACCAACTACTTCACCTACAGTAACAACAAGATACAACCCAAACATTATTTCTGAATTTTTAGAGGAGAGGTACATATGTTTTGCTTATAGATGGAGATACGATGACAATGAGTACTCAGCCACATCACAGTTTAGTCTTCCTGCATTTACTCCTAATTCATTTAAGTTTGCTCCAAAGAGTTACTTAAACGAGGGTATGACCAACAAGCACAATGTTGCTGAGGTTACATTTAACACAGGTGGCCCTTTAGTAAAAGGTATAGACCTTTTATTTAAAGAAGCGGGTAATGATGTAATCAAGGTAATTGAGAAGCTAGATAAGGATAAGTTAGGGTATGGTGACAATAACTCTGTAACTTTTAATTTTAGTGACAGTAAAATATTCACAATACTCCCTGAGTCTGAAATTTTTAGGACATACGACAACGTGCCTAAGTTAGCTCAAGCTCAAACTATAATGGGTAACAGGCTTATGTACGGAAACTATGAGGAGGGTTATGACCTTATAGATAAAAACGGAAATCCAACACAGTTAAATTATGTAGCAACACTCGATTCTATTTTATTTGAGGTTGATGTTTTACCTACTCTTGATGTTATTAGAGGCTCTACTGATTATACTTTACCTACAAGTGTTACCGGAGGAACTACTGAGTCTGTAAATAATGGTTTTATTCAGTTTAACCTTGAGGATATAATTGTAAATACGGATGGTACAAGCAGACTTGTTGCAGGTTCTACATTTGAATTTTCATTTACTTTTGAGTATAACTCCGCATTTCAGATAATAGGAACTGTCCCTCAGCCTTCTCAAGTTCCTTTAGATTTGTCTATAAGTTTTTCAATTAATTTAAGTAACAATTATAACTCATTAGCAGATTTAGTTGCGAGTACTGAATTTAAAAATCAAATAGGTACTCCAACAAACATAAAACCTGTATCTAGTGTAACTCCAACGGACGAAACATCTTGTTCAGGAAGTACTTTTACTGATATATACAACTGTAGCTTACCACAAGAACTAGGTATTTTTGAATTATACACTACAGGTATAGCTGATTATGCAACTCAAACAAATCCTCAACCAATATCCACTCAAGCTATTCTAAATTCATTATACTTTGTGTTTCCGGGGATGAGATATGTTGATGACCCAACATCAATAACAACAAATTATTTTCTTTTTTATGAATGTTCTTTTGCAAGTGCTAGGTTTATTAACAATCCTAACGCAAGAAGCCTTCACAGTAATAGAGGGTATGAGACATCTATTATATATATGGATGAGTTTGGTAGGTCTACAACTGCACTTGTAAGCCCTAACAATGCTATTCAAGTTTCTTGTAGTAATAGTGATTTTAAAAATAAAATTAAGATAGAGATTCCAACATCTCAGATTGCTCCATCTTGGGCAACACATTATAAGTTTGCGGTTAAGCCTGATGAAAAGGGGTATAACACAATATACTCTAATCTTTTCTTTTTAAATGCTGCAGGAAATAAGGCTTATATTTTATTGCAAGGCGAAAATGCAAGAAAAGTTGAAGAAGGAGATAGGTATATAGTAAAAAAAGATATAAGCGGTGCTCTTGATTCATGTACTTACGTAACTGTTCTTGAAAAAGTTGTTCTTAGTGCTGACGATTTAACAGACCCTAATTCACCTGCGGGAGTATATATGTTAATAAATCCTGTAGGATTAAATTTAACTTTACCTCCAAGTACATTTATAGAAGTTCCTACTCTTAATGCATCAACTAATAGTGGTAATTTAAGAGCTTATATATTTTTACCACTAAACTTTCCTACATCTCAAGAAGCCGGATGTGATGGAACAGACTATAGTATACCTATAGGCTCTATTGTAAATTTAAAAATAAGTTATAAAACAAGGTCTACTGCAGAAATAACAACTATAAGTAAATCATTTACTGCAGCAGCAGAATATGACAATTTAAGGGATTGGTTTGTAGCGGAGGATATAGTTACACAATTTTCAAATGGAAATGAGTTTTCTTATGTAGGAAACTTTAATTCTACATATCCATGTCCTGAAGGTTTAGATTATAATAACCAACAAGCAGAAGATTTATTTGATAAAGGTGTTCCTGAAGTAGCACAAGGTACTTTAAAACTTATTACAATTAGTTATAATACTGCAGGTGGTAGAGATTTTCTAGGTATATCTGCAGGATTAGAAGAGTCTGAAATAACAGCAGATTTAAATGTTACTAGATTTGATAATGTTGCTGTATTTGAAACTCTTCCGGAGGATGCTAACCCTGACCTTTTCTATGAATCGTCAGAGTCGTTTACAATTGATACCGCAAATGGATTTCATAATGGTAATGTTCAAGACCAAACAGCAGTTCAGTCTGCAATAATTGATACTGACTTTTTTAATTGTTTTACTTATGGAAATGGTGTAGAAAGCTACAAAATAAGAGACTCAATAGTTGGAGACACGTTTGAATTAGGTAATAGAGCTACAGCAACATTAGGTAAAGACTACAAGAAGGTTAGGAGATATGCTGACATAACATATAGTGGAGTATATAATCAAGAAAGTAATGTTAACAAGACCAATGAATTTAATCTTGGTCTATTTAACTTTAAACCACTAGAGCAGTCATTCGGGCCAATACAAAAAATGTTTGCTAGAGAGACTGACATACTTACACTACAAGAAGATAAAATATCATACGTACTGTCTAGTAAAAACGTACTATCTAGTGCGGCAGGAGGAGGTAATGTTTCGGCAATACCTGAGGTTTTAGGAAATCAAATTGCAAGAATTGAGGAGTTTGGTATATCATCTAACCCTGAAAGTTTTGCGGTGTACGGATACGATAAGTTTTTTACTGATGCCAAAAGAGGTGCAGTTATTCAGTTAAGAGGTGTCGCAGGCTCAAATGAATCTCTTAATGTAATCTCAAAGCAAGGGATGATGACTTGGTTTAGAGACCTTTTCCAAGTATCATATAACTATCAAAAGTTAGGAGGATACGACCCTTATACGCAAGAATATGTGTTGTCATCTAACCTGAGAAAACTACCTGATGCTATTGATGTCATGCCATGTGGAACTACACAAACATTTACTTTAATAGATGGTGCTGACCCAATTAGCTATACTGTAAATCTTTCAACAATATCTGAAAACTTTGAAGTTTCTTATAACTTTTTCGGAGCAGGTTCTGCTAGTATTGTTACGGAATATGATGGAGCAGGATACGGTGGTACTTTTACGTCTAATGGAAGCTATACAGTTACTAAAGATGAGCCTAGACCGACTACTGCTAATATAGTTTTAAGTGGAAGCGGTGTTGTTCAAATTACAGTTGGGTGTCCTGTAGGAACAAGATTAAACGTAATACAGGTGTGCTTAACAGAAAAAAGTAATGCAAATGCTTTAATACATAATGAATTTAATTTTAGAGCAGGTAGTTTTAACTCTCCTACACAATCTAGTCTAATTCAATTTAGCACTTCAGGTATAAATCCTATTGTGTCTCAGTTTGATACTTACACAGGATTTCAAGGGGAGGGATTCTTTCCTAGTGACAGTTCATTAGTTAGGATATACACAAATAAGTTCGGTGATGATACATTTATACCTAGTACTAAGTATAGATATAAATTTTTAAGAACAAGCACAACATATCCAAATACTCCTTCAGATATAATCGACCTTTTAACTGCAGCTACAGCTATAACTCCTACAGGACTTAATCCTTTAGTAACGGCTAGTTTTACTATGCCTTCAGGGACTGACGAAAACCTATACTTAATTTACGACTATAGAAGCTCAAGTAGAGTTACAGATTTATGCTATAACTCAACAGACTCTCAAATAGCTTGCTGCTGTACTCCTTCTAGCGTTTATTATTTAGATTCAGACAGTCTTAGTTCGGCAACAGCAATTTATACTGACTCAGCTATATCAAGTCCTGCAGCAGCAGGGTGGTATTCTGATGGAGTAGTAACAAGATATCAAACATTTTTCGGGTCTCTTCCATCACTTACCTTATCTCAAAACTGTGAAGACTGTAGCCCTGTTGGTGACGGTACGGTGTCTACAGACGGAAGCACAGGAATGGGGTTATATAATGCCACATACGATATAGGAGCAGCTACAGGGGCTATGATTTTAGTCTACAACCCTAACTCAGTAACTAACGGAATTTTAGCTGAATATAACTCAGTAAAATACAATAAGTTATCATCGCAGTTATTTGGTAAGCTAGAGAGTACTGTAGGCACTAACTTTACTGTAGCGGGTCAAACGGCATCAAAATGCTCAGGAGTTGTTGGTACAAAAGACTACTTAAAGTATTCAGCAAATAGACGCGATACTAAAGTTTATGGAAGCAAGTATGAGCTTCAGAGTGGCTCTCAGAGTGTTACGATTGCAAGTGGAGACCTTAACTTAAAAACAACTGCACCGGGGAGTTGTGTGATGGTTATTCCAAAGTTAACAGCTACTCCTTCTACGGTTAGTATAGATGTTATAGCACCATGTGAAAGCGGATTATCGTTTAATATAACCCTTGGTGCTCCTGTTGTAATAGGAGATATACTTACAAGCCTAGTTTCTGCATCTTCTCTTGCGGCTTGTGGTTTAGCTCAGGGCACAAAACACACTATAGTCCATACAGATGGAACTACGGGAGGTACACCTACTCTATTTGCTTATGTGTTTACTGATGACAATGGTGCTAATCCTGCGGCAGATGGATATATAGCTTACTTAACAGAATGGTATCAAATTAGTGATGGAATTGTTATCGCTACAGGAAGTTGCTAAAAATAAATAACTATGGCTATTGCATTAGAAAATTATACACTTACATACAGTACTGACGAAAGAGTTCAAGGTTGGCCTTCGTTCTATTCATATTATCCTGATTGGATGATTGGTATGAACAATTACTTCTACACGTTCTATGGAGGAAACCTATACAGACATAACAGTAACCCAACTAGAAACTCTTGGTATGGACAGGTTTATGGCAGTACTTTGACTACTGTGTTTAACACAGCCCCATTAGAGAACAAGTTATTCAAGACAATATCACTTCAAGGTGCTGAGGCGTGGTCTGCTTTAATGGAGACTGACATTCAAATTTCTGACACCATAGACAGTACATGGTTTCAAAAGAAGGAGCAGGTGTGGTTTGCTTTTGTTAGAAATCAAAGTGCTACAACAAATTTTTCACTTCGTTCAGTAAATGGAATAGCAAACAGTACATCTACGGATACAACTGATACTTCTGCTGTTGTAATTAATTTTGACTTAAGCGTAAACCTTAGTCAGGTTAGTGCTAATCCTGTTGGTAATATAGGAGACAATCTTTTCTTTGGAACTACAGCACCTACATTTTGTGGTCAAGTCACCTCAGTTAATATAAATATTCAAGGAGGAATAAACCAACTTATAGTTGACACTACTGTTACAGGAGGTGCTGTTCCACCAACAGCTACAGAGTTCTTTTTATATGCAAAGAATTCAACTGCTGAGTCTCATGGTGTACTCGGTCACTATGCTAAGACCACGTTATCACATCCGGGAACTACACAGGCAGAACTTTTCGCTGTACAATCTGACTTAATAAAAAGTTATCCTTGATTATTTAGTATCTTTGTGAAATATGATATTTAATGTTAGGGTACTTAATGAAGAAGATTACGACACTATTTTATTAGATTGGTGGAAATCTTGGAATTGGGATGCACCTCAAAAAGATTTTTTACCTGACAATGGTAAGGGTGGTATAATGATATTGGATGGAGATACTCCTATTTGTGCAGGATTTATATATGTAACAAACTCTAGTGTATCTTGGATTGATTGGATAATATCTAGTAAAACTTATAGAAAAAGCCCTCAAAGAGCAGATGCAATTTCTCTGTTAATAGATACCTTAACTAATCTTGCAAAAAAAAATGGCTCTAAATATTGTTATGCTTTATTAAAGCACAAAGGTTTGATAGAAACTTATAAAAAACTAGGGTATATTTCAGGTGATTCATATACTCAAGAAATGATTAAAAAAATATAACATGGCAGCAGTAACAACAACAGCAATAGCAGTAGGTTCTGTAGTTAGCGCAGGAATGTCTTTCTCACAAGCAGCAAAGCAGAAAGGAATAATAGCTGATGCAGAAGCAGAAGCTGAAAAAAAAATGAAGCAGGCTCGTGCTTCTTTAGAAAAGAATTATATGGAGTCATTGTCTATCCCTAAGGCTGCATTTGAGGCTCAAAACGAGGCCATACTTGTTGCAGGTTCAGCAGCGTTGGATGCGGCTAGAGATGGCTCTCAGAGAGGTGTAGGGACAGTTGCTCAAAATGTATTGAACGCTCAGAATGATGCGTTAAGAGATGCGAGTATAAGACAAGAGCAGCAGTTGTTTAATCTTGAGGCAGCTACTGCTGAAGAGGAGTCAAGGCTAAGAGACATAGGAGTTAGCTTAGACCTTCAGGAAGTTGAAGGTGCTAATATGGTAGCCGCAGATGCTCAGGCAGCTAGAAACGCTGCTATAGAATCAGGTGTAAGTTCGTTAATAGGAGGTGCAACCGCAGTACTAGGGGCTAATGAGAAATTTATCCAAGGAGACTCGACAGATAAGGGGACTTTTTATAACTCTAAACAAGATATAACTATTGATGGGAATATGAAAGGCGGTGGTGTTTTACGTAACCCTTCTCCTACGAATAAAGACTTTAGTCAGATAGGTATGTTTTCATTACCTCAAGCCCCACCTATGCCTTACGGTACTACTGATGGTAATGTTTTACGTAACACATCAATTCCTCAACAATTTAACGCAGCAGGTTTAGGTGACTTTAGAAATCTTAGTAAAAGATATGCCAAATATGCTAACATGGCAGGGCAAATAAATCCTAACGATTACAATCCCTATCTTGGTCTTTCACCTTTAGGTAATATTCCTACTAGTGGTTTTTCAGGTTATAATACTCCAACATTTACCCCTAATATAAACTAACAATGGCAAAGACATACTATAAACCACAGCCTGTAGCTGCGCAAACTCAGATAAATTGGGCTGAAGTTGGAAAGGACTTTAGTGATATGCTCGCTGAAGATAAGAGAGTTAAAGACGAAAAAAAAGCTGCGATTGACGAGGACACTAGGCAGCAAATGAAGAACCTCAACAGCGTTGAGCTTATAAATGGTCAAGCCCCTTCAGCAAATGAATGGTGGCTTAATGCAAGCGGTGAGATTACAAATGCTATGCAGATGGCTAATGGTCTACTTAAGTCAGGTCAGTTAAGTATAACTGCGTACACTAAGATGATGCAAAACATTAACGATGGTACTGACGGACTTATTGGTGTGTTTGATAAATTTAAGAATGAGTATAATCTTAAAAAAGAGAGGATGGACTGCAACGACCCTGAAGGTGTTGGGTGTTCTCAAAAGTTAGAGTATTGGGCTATGGAACAGTTAGAGGCTATGGGAAACTTTCAGAATACTGCAGTTGTAGTAAATCCTGATACGGGTTCATTTAGTGTTGCTGACTTGGTAGAAGGAAAAATTGTTAATGACCCAAACAAGGTTAGAAGCATTAACTCGTTGCAGACTATGGCAGCAAGTGAGTATAACTTATATGATGATAAAGCTGCTACTGACGGTTTCGTTAATGGTTTGAAGGAATTTAGTCAAGAATTTGTTATTCCGGGGAGCGGAGATGATAAAACTCAAATAGTATCAAGTAGCAACCGTTTTGGCGGGTCTATTGATTTTAATTCCCTAAATGATAACTCTACACGTACAACTGATAATATTCTTTTCAATGCAATAGTTGGAGGTGAATCATCAGATTATAGTACTATTTACGCAGGGTCTAAAATACAACCTCCTTCTGACATAAACACAATGACCGTTGCTGAAGTTCAGAATTGGCAGAAAAAAAATGCTGCCGCAGGTTCAATCTCTAGTGCTGCAGGTAGGTTTCAAATAATAACAAGTACTTTAAATGGTTTATTGAAAGATGGAACAATAAGTAAAGATGATATTTTTGATGAAGAAACTCAAGATAAAGCGTATAATGCTCTTTTAGAAAGAAGGGGTTATAGTAAGTTTAAGGACGATTTTGTTAACAGTAAAAGTGATGAAGAAAAAATAAAACTTTCACAAGATTTTCAAGTAAAGTTAGCACAAGAATGGGCATCTATACCTGTTCCTTACGCTATTAAAAAGGGGAGAGACGGAAAGTATCCAAAAGTAGATTTAGTAGCAGGAGATTCTTACTATGAAGGTGTAGCAGGAAATAAAGCAGCAGGTGACCCTAGAGAATTTACTAAGATGTTAATGAATTTAGACCCGTCAGGTATTCCTATTTCAAGTCAAGAATTAACTGCGGAGCAAGAAGTTTATCTTGCTGCAGAAGACCAATTTATTACACGAGTAATGGCTGACCCTCGCCATATAACTTCCATACTAACTAATAGCATTGGTAAAGATAAAGACGGAAATGATTACACATTTACTAATAAAGAAGATAGAGAGCCTTGGGAAATTTTACTTAAAGATGGAATGGTTATTTCTACAACAGAAGAGCAAAATGAAATTGTTAAAGAATATTTACGAAATGATGTAAGAGGTAAGCAGAAAGTAAAAAGAACAGTTAAGTTTGTAGATAGTGAAAAAACTGCAGAAAGGTATAATAAATATAATCCTAAGCCTGATGGTAAAGGTGGATTTATAGGTGATGATACTTCTGATACTTATGAAACTCCTAATTCAGATATAGTTGCTAAAATTATAACAAGTACGATTGATGGCTATAATGGTGAGAAGGATTTTACAGACCAATCGGATGATGATATGGAAACAGATATAAGAGATTTTGCTGCGCAACTTGGGTTTGAATTTGAAAAACCTACAAGTCCGTTTAATTATATTACACTAAGAAATCCTGCTACCGATAAGAAGAAAATAATAGATAGAAAAGGTGGACTTTATTCAACTACAGACGAAGAGGTAAAGAAATGGATGATAGGTAATCTTACTGAAGAGCAAGCTACAATATATCTAAGAGATAGTTACAATAAAGAAGAAGCAGAAAAGAAATTAAATTACGAAGAACGTGAGGCAAGACTTGAGGCAGATAAGCAGAAGAAAATTAACACACCATTTAACACACCATTTAACCCCAAAGAAGATTGGAAGGTAAAACCTTAAAGAAGATTATAATGAACGAAGAATATTTAACAGGGTTACATGAGTATTTAAATATAGACGATGACTACAATACTTGGGTCAACGCTATTCAAGGTAATACTGAATATTTAACAGGGCTACATGAATACCTAAAAATAGAAGATGACTACGATACTTGGTCACAGGCTATATTTGGTTCTAATGAAGTTGAAGTAAAAAAAAAAGAAGATGGGGAATCTGTATTGGTCGATGGTTCTTTGGTTTTACCAACGGATAATACTCGTGTTCAAGTTCAAGAAATCCCTAAGGATTTAGTTCAAATAGAGGAAAGGAAAGAAGCAATATCTAACATTCAAGAACCTGAAAACATTCCTACTAGCTCTGCTATGGAGTTAGAAATTTCTAAACCTCCTACTCAAGAAGAAAATATAACTTATGGTGAAGATTTATTATCTAAATTCAAAGAATTTAAAGAGAAAGATGGTAAGCTTAGAAATGTAAAATCTCCTGATGAATTTGAAGGAGATGAAGCTTTTGCTAGAGAAGGTTCTAAATCTTCAATACTTGACTCAGGAGTTCCTATGTACAGAGATAAGGAAGGCAACAAGTATAAAGAGTCTGACTTAAAAGATAACTTCAGTCAAGAAGAGTTTGATGAGATGGTATCTAATGGAGAATTTATATTAACTGACAAAGGTGTCGAAGGAGGTTATAATGAATTTGAAAGGAACATATCTAACATTGATGCAGACCTTATTGATATGGAACAAGAATTTATAGTTCCACAATTAAATTATCAACTTGGTCAATATGGATTTATTTTTGAAGAAGCAGGTGGGCTTTCAGATTACATAAAAGTAACTTCAGAAAAAACCGGAAAATCAGAAACATACGGAGTAGATGATATTCTTGGTGATATTTCAGGTGAAGACAGTAAAGTTGCTGTTCAACTTAAAGATTTTTTAAGAGAAAATAAGATTGACATCACGCCACTTGATGAAGCATACGATTATCAAACTCGTATATTAAATAAACAAGAAATTGAAAAGTCAGTAATTTTATTAAATAAAGAAGTTGAGTCATTTGAGAAAAATGAAGCAAGACTTCTTAAAGAAAACTTAAGGTTAAGACGACTAGACGAAGAGTTTAATAAAAGATATACTAACGAAGAAATTTTAAACAATAAAGAGCTAAGAAATCAGCGTGAACTCCTTAATACATCTATAAAAGATTTATATAAAGAGTATATGTCTCATAGTGGTGACAGGAAGTACTTTAAAGATAGGAGTGCAGAGTTTGACAGAATTACAGGAAAGTATTTTGCTATGCAAGCGGAACAAGGGTCAATGCTTTCGGGTATTGGTACAAAGTTCATGATTGGAGCAGCAGCAAATACAACCAAAGCAATAGCTAGAACTTTTTTAAATTTGGCATATGAAGTTGAAACTGCTATACAAGAAGTACCTAAAGGAAAAATAGCTCAGTTTATTAGAGATTACATTAAGACTGAAGAAATTGATATGCCTGAAGGACTGAGTGATGAAGAAGTAATTCAGTTTATAAAAGATTACGATACCGTTAAAACACAAGAACCAAGATACACCAAAACAGGGAACATTTATAAACAAGATGTAACATCATACCCTACCTACGAAAAAATACTATCTAGTAAAAAAGATGAAGACCTAAAGAAAACATATTATGGTAATCCAAGGTATAGAAATAGATTATCAACGACAGCTTATAATACAGATGTTTCAATGGGGGTCATTGATGCTATAGATGAAGGAGTTCGTGAATTAATGACTACAGGTAATGCAACAGACCAATGGATAAAACTTACCCAAGAAGATTTTTGGGGAGGAGCTTTTTTAGGTCTTGCCGAATCAATACCTGCGATGATGGCGGGAGCAGGGCCTGTAGGAACTGCTCAGAGATTAGCTCAAATGTACGCATTAAGTACAGAGCACGTATATACAGAAATGGAAGAAGATGCTTCATTTGATGATATAACTGAAGATGAAAAGTACTATGTAACTGCTCCAATTGGTATTGCTGTAGGTGCGCTTGAGACAATTGGATTTAGGAATATAGTCAACCAAAAGGGATTACTTATACCACTTGTTAAAAGAGCACTTGGTAGGTCAACAAGTAAAACTACAGCAAAAACTTTTGGAGAATTTATTAAACAAGATGTAAAATCATTAAGAGCTCAAGGTGCTTTAATGATTACAGCAGGTGGTTTAGCTGAATTTGAAACAGGTTTCGCTCAACAATACGCTGAGGTTTTAATTAAAGATGTATACAACGATTCAAAGGATAAGAAAATGTTTAAGACTCCTGATACGTGGGGTGAACTTTTCTTTGATGCACTTCGAGCAGGAGGTCAAGAAATGGTAGGAGGTATTGTTATAAGTTCACTTCCTGCTACAGCAAACTTAATGTTTGGAACATCACCTGTATCTGAGTTAGATACTGAGACATGGAATATATTTAAAAGTGTAAGTGAAGACGAAAACTATTTAAATATTTATAAATCTACTTTAAACGAAAAGGTATTAGGAAAAGAGATTACAGAAGAAGAAGCGCAAGAGTCCATAGCAAAAGTAGAAAGAGTTATGGGTTTAATGCCTCAGATATCTGCTGAGTTAAATGAGAATAATCAAAAGAAAATATTACAACTTCTTATTGAAAAAAATGAAATAGAAAGTAAGTCAACCTCAGAAATTCCTCTTTCCAAGAAAAATAAAGAAAGAGTAAAGTTAATAAAAAATGAGATAGATACAATTATTTCTTTAGAGTCAGCATCTAAGGAAGCTACCGACAATATAGAAGATGACATACAAGATTTTAATAAGGAAGAATCTAAGCCTGAAGATTCAACAACTACAGATGAAGATTTAGATGATATAACAGATATGTTTTCTGATGAAAAATCTGATGATATAGATTCTGTAAGCAATAACATTAAAATAAATAAGAAAGGAAAATTCAATCACTCAGATAAACAAAAAAGATTACGAAACTTTTCTATATTTCTTGCAAAAAAAGGAATAAAAAGTATATCTAAAATTCTGCCTGATACTAAAATTGTTTTACATGAAAGCAATGATGAGTATTTAAAATATGCCAAACTAGGAGATGGCCGTGGAGAGTTTAACTATACAGATAATGTAATTCACATTAACCTTAGCAAAGCAATAAAAACTACAGTACCTCACGAAATATTTCATGCTGTATTCCTTGATAAGGTAAAAACAAATCCTCGTGCTGAAGCTATGGCATTAAAAATGATGACATCTGTTAGGAAGACCCTTGATAATGATTCTGATTTAGCTATAAAAATAGATGCGTTAGCTAAATTATATGTTAAAGAAGATGCAGAGGGTAACCCAATATTAGATAAAGATGGTAATACACAGGATTTAGGTATTCAAAATGAGGAGAGGTTAGCTGAATTAATTGGTTTACTTTCTAGTGAGTATCGTCAGCTTACTAAACCTGCGAAGAATAGAGTAATTGAGTTTATAAGAAACTTTGCTAAAAGATTTAATATAAAACTTCCTGAAAAATATTTCGGCTCTGAATTTGGAAAAAATGATGATGATGTAATTGACTTACTAAACACATTATCTAAAAAACTTGGCAAGGGAGATGTAATAACTACTGAAGACGTTGAGTACTTAGAAGTTGAACCGGGTAAAGAAGCGGTTGAGATTACCGTAGACCCTGATGCTCCTATGACTCCACAGCCAAGGCAATCAAAGGATATTTACGATGACATACCTTTTACTGAAAACTTACCTGTCGTAACATTACGAGACTTCATTAATAGAGTTAACGGTAGAATATTTGCAGTAACATCTGATGCAACAAAAGTTGGGTTCGACTCTAAAGGAGATAGAATAGATGGTGGTTTTGGTTACTCTGCTATAATAGAAAACATTATAAACAATATAGGATTTGCTTCTTTAGACTTTAAAACTGCAAAAGGAACTATAGGTAAAATAATGAAAAGATATAAGACAGGTGAAAAAGTAGGCATTATAATCATGGTTCAAAATCCTTCAGCTACAGTTGGTAATTACTATGGGGGTAAATATTTAGGTAGAGGTTTATTAACTTTAAAGAACGAAAGCCCTGATTCATATCAAGAAATAATAGATGGTTTTATTGAGTTATTGAAAAACAAATCAATAGCTGAAGAAATGAATAAAAAAGATGCAAATAAAAAAGCACTTATAGATTTAATTTCTAACCCTGAAAACTTTAATGAAAGTGAATTTGCTGCTGAGTGGATTAAGGATACTACGTTTGAGGCAAGAAGAAACATTATGGAATCATTACTTATAGATAATGATGATATATCTACAAATAATAAGACTAACCCAACTAAGTTAAAGTTAAAAGAAGCAGGATTTAACACCTTAGATTTCTTAATGGAGTATGGTGATATTGAATTGCTAGGAGAAAATAATATAAAAAACAACAATGGTGGTTTTGCTGTTGGTGGTTTTGAAATGATTGTACCTGAAAATTCAACACAATCTGCTACTGCTGCAGGTGATAGAGGATTTGTTCATCCACAGTTTAATGGGAAGATACCTAGTAATGGTAATAATTTTATTTTCGATGGGCTGTATCCTATGAATGAAAATTTCCTAGAGTTTGCTACACCTGAAACTAAAATAGCTGATGAATTTAAAGATATCGGAGATGAAAGAATTCGTAAAACATTTAAAGAAGATATTGCTTATGATAAAAAATTCTTAACTGTTAAGCAGTTTAGAGAAACATTACTCCGTAAAGATGGTACTATTAGTGAAAAAAACTTAGTAAGACTTGAGAATTTTAAAAAGTCTTTTAATAAAAAAGATGTAGTTAAGAAAAAAGACAGGGGATACTCACAATTAAAGAGTGCTAAGAAAACACAATTTAAAGAATCTAATCCTGACATTTTAATTGAATCAGACCCTAATATTGCTGCAAATGTTGCTAGGGGTATGGGATTTTCACCTGATGCTAAAACACCAATAACAGAAGATGCCGAGTTTAAATCAAAACCTAGACAGCAGAGGACTATTCAACAAGTCGCAAGGATGTATAACATGACCGAGACCGGTTACTTTCCTAAGAATGTAGATACATTTTCTTTAAAGAAAGCTGTAGCTAATGCTGAGGGTAATTACTCTATAAGAAAAGCGAAATCAGGAAGCTTCTTTTTGAGTGGTAGCAGAGGTATAGTTAAAGATTTATTTAAAAGACCTCAGACCACACAACGTCAGCAGAGGACAGAAAGATTAGCACCAAATGATAAGAGGTCTAACTTAACAGACGTACAGTATGATACTGTTAGAACAAAGGCATTCAAGAATTGGTTTGGTGATTGGGAGACTGACCCTGAGAATGCGAGCAAGGTAGTCGATGAGAACGGTGAGCCTCAAGTTGTGTGGAGAGGAAGAGATAAAACCAAAGGAGATTTTGGGGATATAATAGATATTGGCAAAACAAAAGAAGGTGCGTTTTTTGCTGACAACAGAGAAGCTGCTGATTTATTTATGTCAGAATTTAGAGGATTAGACAAAAATGATTATGAGTTAATTGAGTCTTTTTTAAATATAAGAAAGCCTGAAGTATTTGAAGATTTTTGGAATGACTTCTTGAGTTCTAGATTTTTGGCAGGTAATGGTAGATATACGCCAAATAAAAATGTTGATGGAGCTATAATAAAAGATGATGTTTGGCTGCAAGAATCTGAAATAGATTGGAAAGAAGGACAATTCGATGAGTTTGGAAATGAACTAGATGAAGAGGTTATAAAAGAAATAGCCTTAGAAGGAAAGCAATTTATTGCTTTAGATTCTAAACAAATAAAACTTGCAGACGGCACTAACACCACCTTCGACCCTGATGCTCCTTCTATTCGTCAGCAGAAGTCTATACCTGAACTTATAAATGAAGCTCGTGAGAATAATTTTAAAGATAAGACCATAAGAGATTACCTTGTAAGGGTATTAAATAAAAATAAAAAAGCTGTTGATGATGCTCTTGAGGTAAGCCTAGATATGTTTAAGAAATTGCCGGATAGTTTTAAGAACATGAAAGGCGGTATAAAGGAAGGGCAAGAACTTTATAGAAAAATAGAAAAAGAAAGAAAGCGTTTACAGGTAAGGAATAAAAGAAGTAAACGTAAAACACCTAAACAGATTGATAATTTAGTTAAGGATTTAAAGAAAGAACTTTCTACTACTTATGACACTACTAAAGAGATAGATGAAAAAGTTAAGACTTACAAGGAGGGTCTTCAAAAAAGAAATAAAAAAAATAAAAATAAAAAGTCTACTAATGAAATAAATAAATTAGTACGTAAAAAAAGAGATGAACTTACACGTAAGAGAGATAAAGCAAGAGATGAGGTTAACAAAAAACTAGAGGATTTTGAAGAAAAAGAAATTCGTCTAAATAATAAGAGAGCACCTATCCTTAGTAAGCAAGAAATTATGACTGCATTGATTGAGTTCATGGAATCTCAACCTGAATACATTGCAGAGTCAGATACTAAAACAAAACGTATATCTCTTCAGCAAGCTCAGATGGCTATAGATTTACAATCTAATATGGATATTAGACCAACTGAAGAAATGCACTCTAAAATTAAAGCGGCAAGGTTACTAGTAAAGGATAGGATTAAAGGGATGAAAGACCTTCAGTCTGTCAAAAGAGGTATGAGAAATTTCATGCGTAAGTCTTTACCTAAAGAACTGTATACTTTAAAAGAGACAATGGACTTAATTAATAAGATTACAATAGCTGAGGAGGGTAATATTTTAGGTATAATGAAAGAAGTGGAAAGTTTTGTAATATCAAAAAACATAGATAGGCTTAATGCAAGTATAGATGAAATACTAGAAGCAGATTATACTGTAAGTAAAACGGGAAGAAAGAAAGGAAATGTAGTTGACTTAGAAACAAAAGAGCAGATTGAAGGTATATATAAAAGTATACAAGTTTTTAGAAAAAAAATAAAAGAAAATACCAAAAAAATAAAATTAAAAGTTTCTGAATATAAGTCCAAGCAAGACGATAGTCTTAGTAAGAAAGAAAGAGATAAAGACCTAAGAGAATATAAGTTGCAATTGGAAGAAGAGGCAAATTCTATTTTATTTACAGAAATAATCAACGCTAATGCTGCACTTCAAATAAGGTTTAAAGAACTAAGCGAAAAAACATTTCCATCATTTAAAGACCTTACTGAACAGGCAGATATTCAATTGATTATTGAGCTTAACAATTCCTTGTTAATGGAAAACACAGAGTCAAAACTAGATTCTTTAGATAAGGTCAACTCTACCCTACAACAATTAGTATTTTTTGGTAGGTCAACTTTACAGGAACAGCTTAGAGATATAAAGGAAGAGGCTGATAGACAGTTTGAGATTGCTTATGAAGAGATAACAGGCAACCCAATTGATATGAAACTTGCTGATGCAAGGAAAAAACTTAGACAATATCAATCTGAAAAAACAAATCAGGATTCTATGCGGGGTAAAAGACCTATATCAGATGCCATTAAAAATACATACAAAAAAGTAAGCGCAATTGTAAGTACTTTAGAGGGTATAGATGGGTTGATGGATAAGATTAGTTCATTGCCGGGAGTAATGTTTGGTGGTAATTTGCAAGACCTAGTTACAGACAAGGTGGATGAGTCTAGTAGAAACTTCAAGAGAAGAAGGATGTTTGTTGATTACTTAATACAAGGTAAATTGGAAGAAATTTACGGTAAGAATTGGGCGAAAAAATCTAGAGAGAATAGAAAGCCTTCAGTACAAATAACTATAAATGCTGATGAAATAAAAAAAGCAAGAGAGAAGCACACACAATTCCCTACTAAGAAAAATTATGAAGCACTTGAATTAGCCATATCTAAAAACTCTAGAATGTTTAGTCAGAATCAATTGTACTACTTGTATAATCAATCTAGAGACGATGCTAACGATGCTTCATTCGTAAATATGTATGGTCAAGAAGTTATAAATAAGGATGATTCAGTTGTTGAAAAAACAAGAAAGCAAGAGTTAAATGAAGCTAACACCAAGAGGGTGATAAAGGATATAACTGATGCACTTACTCCTGAAGTAAAAGAGTTTGCTGATTGGCAGGTTAACTCTTTCTTTCCTGAAGTATATGAAACATACAATGATGTTTATAAAAAAATGTATCAAACAAATATGCCTTGGAATGAAAAATATGCAGGAAGAATATTTAGAGAAGGTGTTACTGCCGAACCTTTAGATATACTAGTAGGGCCAAAGAATTTATTTAACAATTCAGTTTCAGGTACATCAACATTATCAAGAGTCACAAATGATAAGAAGATAAAAGAAATGGATGGAACAGATGCTTTAATGTCATATGTAACAGACATGGAGTATTTCGCTGCTTTTGCAGAAACAGTTAGGGATATAAATAAAATATTCACCAACAAATATATCAAGTCTGCTATTGAATCTAGATATGGAGCAAAAGTTAACACCCTTATTGAAAGTGCTATTCAGAAAATTGCAAACAGAGGAGTTCGTACCGAAGCAATGGCTTCAGTAGTAAATGGAATGAACAATGTATTTGTTTTGGGTAGACTTGGATTTAGCCCTGTCATATATATAAAGCAATTAACCTCAATGTTTACATACGCAAATGATATTGGAATTGCAAATTGGACTAAATATTCAGTTAAAAGTATTGCTCAATTAAAAAGTGTATGGAAAGAGATTAGAGAAAACTCTGTATATATGCAAGACAGAAAGTACGATGGAATAATGAAGGCTATGGAAACATATTCTGAAAAATCCATGAAGGAGTTTATACCTAGACCAACAAAAGATTTCTTTGTAAATGCATCTATGTTTCTTATAAAGGAAGGTGACCGTTCAGCTATATTTTTAGGAGGAACTCCTAACTATTTGTTCTATAAAGACCAATACTTAAAGAATAATCCAAAAGCTACTGAGCAAGAAACTATTGACTTTGCTATACGTAAATTTGAGGCAGACACTAAGAGGACACAACAGTCTTCTGACCTTCAAGATAAAGACATTACTCAAACAAGTAATCCCTTTTTTAGAGCAGCTAATATGTTCCTAACGACACCTAGACAGTATCTTAGAAAAGAAATTCAAGCCACTAGGTCTTTATTTAGAAAGATAAAATCTTGGGACAAGAAAGCAGGTAAAGGAAGTACTGTTCAAAATATAAGAACATTAGCTATGTATCATGTATTCATGCCTGTTTTATTTCAATATGTAACATTAGGATTCCCCGGTCTTCTTAGACCTGTTCGTGAGGATGATGATGATGAGATAGGAAGAGCAGCTATCATAGGTAATCTTAATGGGATATTTATTTTAGGAGAACTTATTGTAGCAATAAACGATTACTTTGGAGATAAGCCTTGGGCGGGACAAAACGAAAAGAATCTTGGATTGATTTTGTTAGGTAATACTATTATAAAGGAATTGGCTGCTGCAGATAAGTTAGTAGACCCTGTAAAGAAGGAGGCAAAAATGAAAAAGATATTCCTTAAAACGATTGAATTAACAGGTATACCTGCCTCAAACTTAAATAAAATTGGTATTAATTATGAAAAGGTAATTTCAGGAGATACTGAAGATTTAGGTGAGAGTATACTTAGATTACTAAGTTACTCTGATTACGCAATAAATGGGCCTAAAAAGAAAAAGAAAAAGAAAAAGAAAACAGTTAAACAATTAAATGAAGAGTATTTTAAAAGAAAAAATAAATAACCATGCCATTTAAAAGCAAAGCACAGAGAGCTTGGATGTACAAGAACCTTCCATTGATAGCTGAGAAGTGGGAGAAGGAGACCTCAAAATATACAATCCTACCTAAAAAAGTAGCCAAGAATAAGAGCAAGCCTAAGAAGAAGAGAATATCTTTTTTGACTAAGAATATATTTAGACCTTAGTACTTACTATGATGCAGGTTCTTTTGCCTGCTGTAGTAAGCCATAAGCTCTTGGTCATTAGTCGAACCCTTTCTAGGTGGTCTTCCACCATAGCGTATAGAACCGTCAAGGTTTTTTATCTTACCGTAAATGATTCCATCGTTACAGGCCCAAATGAGTATAGGTTCACCTCCCCTTGGTATCATGTTGCCCTGTAGCTTGTTGAGTTTTCTTACAGCTACGGGTAGGGGATAAGAGTCTTCAATGTCTCTGTGTCTTCCCTTGACCTCAACAAAGCCTAAGAGTTTTTGTTTTTTGAATATCTGAAAGTCAACGTCATTACTGCCTAGCTTCTTGTAGGTTAGTCCAAATATTGAGCAGAACTTTTCTATAGCCCTGTCCTCTCGTTGTAGGTTAGCACTAGTCTCAAACCTCATTACAGCTCCATTAAGCAGTTAATAGCGGTGTGACCACCCAATACTACCCCGCAGCCGATTGCCTGCTTTTTAAAGTTCTTTGCGTAAGCCGCAGCGTATGAGTCTCCATCTACTCCGCATCCTACCTGCATACCGAATACTTTAAAGTTCCTCCCTACAGCCCACTCGCAGTATGCCTGCGTGTGGATGTGTCCCTGAACGGTAGACATCATATCGTTCTTAGACTTGGTACGGGCAGTACCACCCTCTCCATGTACATACTGTACACTATCATATACAATTCTCTCAGTCCAATTCCAATCAACTCCAAGTACTTCGTTGTACGACTTTATCCAACGGCTTGGTATCTGAGAGTCGAATGCCTTACGCATTATAATCCTGTCGTGGTTTCCTATGGTTACATCAGCGACAGGGAAAGCATTAGCCCATTGCTTTACCACCTCTACCGCTATGTCAAGTTCATCACCACCTCCAAACCCATCAGGGTCGCTAGTGTGAAACGATGCGTAGTGGTTGTCTATGATGTCCCCTATGAATATTACTTGGTTGCAGTTATACTTTGCGTATGTCTCCTTGCAGAACTCAAGGTATCCACACAACGTAAAAGGAGCGTGGATATCCCCTATGACAAGTATCCTACGCTCCTGTTTATTTATGTAATCATACGCTATTTTTTTGTTTCCTTTTAACCTAGGTCTGAAATCAGAGTTCATCGTTTATAGAGTTTTTTAATTCAATCAGTCTTGATATCTTTATGTCGATTGTCTTTTTGACAAAGTCAAAGTCTCTATCTATTAGTCCCTCATAGATATCATTATTAGAGTCGTGAAACTCAGCCATCAAGAAGTTGATGTGTTTTATTCTCTCTCTCTCAATAGCTGATGGCTTGCTCATTTTTTTATGTTATCTTCATTATGTAAGAACATATCTCCGGTGGGCTTGTCTATCTTCTTTATTATTTGATAGATATTCTTGGAGATTTTCTTGACTTCGGTTCTCTCAAATGCTGTTGAGTCAGTACCTAAGTTGCAGTACATCTGAGCATCAAGCCTGAGAAGTTCATCAACCTTTTGTTTGTCAGTCCACGTTGTGAAGCCATATATCTTATGTATATCTTTAACTGTATATTCCATTGAACCAAGTATTTAATTTTTTTTCTATCTCTTCTTCCTTACCTCTATGAGTACGTTGGCTAACCAATTCTACAATTGCATCCATTCTATTCACCTCATTTCTAGACTTCTCTTCCTTTTCTTTATAAGTTTCGATTTCGCAATATAAGGAAGATATTTGTTTCTTCAACAAAGATACCTCATCAATTAAAGTTTTTCTGTCCATGTCGTACACAGGGTTAAACCTGTTGTTGTAGAATTTAAGAGCCTCTTCATGCCTTTCTTTTAGCATTACATCTGACTTAATGTAGCTATCAAAACACTTTGCGTAGTGTATAATAGTCGCATGATTCCTCCCTACATATCTAGCTATGGATGACTTGGTATAGCCCCTAGATATTAAGATGTTAGCGAATGACATTCTTGCATTTACGATTGGTCTGTCTCTTTTGTTTTCGTGTATATCAACATCAAAGACTTTTGATATAATATCGTCTAAGGTGCTGAATTCATTTTTGTGTTGATTTTTCATAATATTCAATTGTATTGTTTTCTAAAATTAAATCTAGATAATCGTCTGAATTTATTCTAACGACATCTATTAATAGAGGATTCTCGTCATCCTCATTGACGTATTCAAATGCATAAAATACAGGAGTATCATTCCGAACCACTCCTCCTGTAATTTGATTCCAATCATTATCTTTTGGCAGGTATTCAAGTGAGTATAGTATATCTGAAAGTATATCTCTTCTATTTTCAGAAGAGAATACGTTTAAGCTTTCAATAAAATACTCATCTATCTCAAATACTGTACTATCAAACGCCCCTATAAACCTCAGTTCTTCCATATGATTCTAATTCTTTTAATCTATACTCTTGTAACTTAGACAGCCTACCTTTAGCTGTCTTGACTTCTGAAAATATTACATTAGAATTAGGTGGAATCGCAATGATATCAGGGATGCCATTCTTGTTGGTCTTGATTAGCTTGATAACATAGTAACCCTCAGCCTCTAGTTGTTTTATTCTTTTATTTTGTATCTTCTGTTCGGTCATTGACTACCCCTTCTTCTTCTTATTATACTTCCTTCTTTCTTTCTTAGATACGTAACCATTTTTATTATAGTCAGCAGGGTCAAACCTACTTTCAGACAGCGGCTTGCTTAGGTCTCTTTTACTAGATTTTCCGTTACTACCGTTTCTAGCACGATTTTTACCTTCTGCTTCACTTCCTGTGCTGCCATCTTTATTATGGCTTACATCCTTACCATCTCCATTACCGTAAGTTCCTGCTTCCTTATTTTTTGAATTAAGTTCAGCACGATACTCCTTACGTGTTTCTGTTGCGTGGTAATTCTTATCGTATTCTATCTTTTTTTCAATTTGAGCATCAGTCATACCTCTCTTATCATACGATGAGTGTTTACCTGCTCTTTTGTTTCTAGTGCTTGCCATTCTACAAAGTTAACAAATCTCTCTTAAAGTGACTTAGAGTGTAGTCCTTCTTCTTTGTAACTGCCTTGTAGATTTCCTTCTCTATGCCACCCTTAGAGAACACCCAATAGACATCAGACTCAAGCCTCTCCTTGGTTGTCATCCTGTCCCTGCTCTGCCAATAGCTTGTAGCGGAGAAGTCAATATTATAGTACACCAAAAAATCAGACTTACGTAGGCTAATCCCCTCACGACCACTAACAATTTGAAGGGCAATACTTTTGTCTGTGGTATTAAACTCTTCTAGTGTTGTGCATAGGTCATCACCGTACACCTCCTCCAAAGCCTTCAACTCCTGCTTGAACTTATAGAATATGCCAATCTTTGAAGTACAGAAGTTGTCGTATATAAATTGAGCCTTGCTTAGGTCGAGTATCTTTGATGCCCCCGACTCAAACTTGACAGTACCTGAATACATCTGATGTAACTTCATCATCAGTTTGACAGGCGTGTCTGCTAGTATAACCTCCTCACTACCCTCAACAACCAAGTCCTTCTTTAGCTTTGCTGCCAACTTGTATGTAAGGTCAGACATCTCAACCTCAAGTATATGCTCCCTTGTGTCAACCTTAAAACCGGCATCCTTCTGAGAGAAGTTTATGGTGTATGGCTTCATGGCATCTATTATACTCTCCATACCTTCTGAGTAATCGTTAATCATCAGACCATTTATTTTTCTCTGCTTGACTACCGCATACTTGTCACAGAACCTGTAGAAGTTTTTAAACTCAGAGAACGGATTCCTTGGGATGCCGTACACTTGGTGGTACATCTGACAGTAAGACTCAGGCGTTGGTGTACCCGATAGGAGTATCACTCTCGCCTTTGTTTTACTTATTAGACCTTTTATATCCTTCGCTCTCTTACTTGGCTTAGGAAACGCTCCCATGCCATGAGCCTCGTCACATATTATAACATCCCACTTGACGTTGGGTAGCTTATGCATCGACTCGTAGTTGATTACAAACAATACATACGATGGGCATAGCTTGTCGCTGTCTTCTGTTATAGATGAGATTGCCTTCTTCTTTGTTATAAAAAGCACGTTCTCAACACCCAACCCCTCGCATATACCTAAACTAGTCAGCGTTTTTCCTGTCCTTACCTCCATGCCTAAGTAAAGAAATCCCCTGTCGTTGACGACAGATATTCCTCTATTTATTATATCCTCTTGGTAATCTCTAAATTCAATACTTGATTTGTTCATCATCTTTTCAGTATAATATTCTATGCTATTACTGATTATGTCTATCACATCAGTATCCATCCCTTGATACTTCCTTACCATTACAGTCTTAGAGTTTCTGCCCCTGCCTACCTTCTTCTCTACCTTCTTGTTTACCACACCATTGATTAGTTCTAGGTGCTTTAGCATCATCTCATTGCTATAGTGTGGTCGGCAAGTGTAAACATCATTGCCTTTCCACTTGAATGTATCGCTCATAGGGTTAGTACGTTGGTGGACTTGACCTATTAACAAAATGGTATACTATCTCATTACCTCCTTGACTTAAAGGAATCATTATGGTGAATGACTTATGAGGCTCAGGGTTAGAGGCTACTCCTTGTAACTCATCCCACTTAGTTGAGTTGGCATCTATAAATCCAATGTTAGGGCTGTAACATATTGTACCATGACTATTCCAAAAGCTTTTGTAGATGGTATCTAAATCAATATCAAAAGTATTTCCCCACCCACCTAAGTACTTAGATAAGTCAATCACGTTTAATGTATCTCTGAAGCCGTCTGTATAGCTTGTGGTATCCTGCCCGAATTGGGTAAGAATATTAACCAAAACAGGCATATCCATAAAGTATTGAGAGCTTGCCACCTGATAGTTTTGAACGCTATCTATTCTGTGTATGGTGTAGTTAGCCCCCCAAAGTGAGGCTAAACTATTCTCGTTCTGAGCAGTCATCTTTGGCTTGACATCATCTATCTCCATGAGTTCAAGTTCGTATAGTATTTTCTCAGCAGGTTCTTTAGCTAAGTTGTTGTACCATTCAGGACTTCTCTGCTCTACAGGTTCTAAGTCTACCTTGTAAATACATGACGCTACTATCAGTATAAGAACTGCAATAAGTAATTTAATAATCTTCATTTTTTTTTAAATTTAAGTTGTTGTATATCAGATTACCCGCTTTGGGTAATTCGTTATACATTTATTTTAGTTTGAACTTCTAGTTCGTGCTTACTTCTGAATCGTAGCCATCTACCTGCAGGTTCACGACCCTCTTCAGGTGTTACACCCGTTGTGAATATAGAGTACGCTGTCAACCACTTGTAGAACTTTGTCCTACTGATTGTCATCTTAGCCTTTGGTGCGTAGTCGGGATACTCAGATATGAAGTCGTAGTACAGGTCTTGCTTCATTAGTTTACCACCCTGCGTGAGGCTTGTATTGTTTGGTGAGCCTTCTATCAAACCACACCACTCTATGAAGTCGTGAGTAGTTTCTGCTGATAGCTGTCTTATCTTTAGATTGACAAACTTAGATGCCACCAACCCTGTGTTTAGAAATCCTTGAAGACATCTAACCATATAGTTATCAAACGAACACCAATCCTCGTCATTCCAATCAGCAAAGAAGTGCTTGCCAAACTCATTGAATGGTGTACGGTTCTTGTTGTAGTACTGATAAAGCTCAACCTCCCACTTTCTCCTAGCAAATGAGTTACCGCTACCCTTGATGGCGTAGTTGGTCGTTATGGCTATCTTAGGGGACTTAGAGAACGGTATCTTGATAGCATCCTTGTTCTTCTTCTCTAACGTAAGTCCCTCAGTAACCACGCTGAACAGTCTCTCAAAGTCGAATTGTTTCTTGACATCATCAAAGCATAACACCTGCGTATCTGCGCTCACAGTCTGATAAGGGAACGCCTTCTCGAAAGCAAATGCCTTACCATCAATCACTACTAGCTTCTTCATTTGGCTTAGTGCGTTCATGAACAACCCCTTTCCTGTACCTCCTTCAGGATTATCTGATATCACCTCATCGTTTAATATTACCGCAGGACAGTAGCTTAGGTTCTTGTATCCATGCATAAGGAATCCTATAGTTGATTGCATCGTAGCTATCCTAGATTCTTTATCTCCGCATATCCTAGATATGAATGTTCCGTATACACTTTCATCTGATGGACAAACCACAAACTTCCTGTCTATGATGTGGTCTTTCCACACGTACCCACCTAAATCGATGTAGTCTATTATCTCTAGCTTGTCCTTCATAATCTTAACCGCACAGTTTCTGTAGTACAGGTAAGACGTATCCTTAGTGTCCTCTATGAAGTAAATATCTATAGTAGACAATAGGGATAGGAACTCCTCTCTAAAGAACCTTACGTTGTCAGCAAAGTAGTTGTAGATAGATGCATCATCTAACTGAATCAGATGGTTCAGTATGAAGTCCTTTATCTCCTTGTCAGATGTATGGTCTATTAGGTTATTGGTCACCTTCACAAACACATAGTTCTTACCGCCTTCAGGACAGTACTTGTAGAAACCATTGTCCTCTAAGAACTGCTTGAATAGTATGTGGACTATACTTATCTTACCCTTCTCGTTCTTCTCCCAAAACGTCTGCATAGAGTTCTCATCCTCCACCCTGCGTAACACCGCATCTATAACATCACTATCTACTGATGACTCTTCTAGCTGATATCGTATCTCTTTCTTAGACACACCCCTCTTCATCTTGATACGTATCTGATTCACTCTGTCCTCGTCCTCGTAGTACTTCGTTCCAAAGTTCTGTTGGTGTGAGTACGCTGAGTTTATTGTAGCTTGAATCTCGCTCTCAGGAAAGTCCTCAGTTATGTAGTTGTTCAGCACGTAGGATGCAAGACTCTTGCTTATTCCGTAATCGTTCAACGCCATAGCCAACACGTATGTGTTTTGATTTCTCTGACCCTCATGCATTGGATACTTCTTCGTCCACCACTTGATTAGTATCTCGACAATCTTATTCTCATCTGAGATAGGAATACTAGGCGGGTCTCTTCTAGCTACAATCTCCTTGTACTCAACGTCATCTAGCTTGTCCCATACAGATGCGTTCTTGTTTATATACATCACAGGGTCAAACGACTCGTAGCAAACCCTAGATACGTTCTTACAGGTCTTATCAAAGTGAGGGCTATCAAAGTGATTCTGTAGTGCGTTGAAGTAGTTGATGTGATTCTCAGGGTCAGCAGGTATAGGAACTATTACCTTCAGTCCATTTCCCGATGGACTAACGAATGCTGCGTACACGTACGGGTCTCTGCTGAGGTTATCCTTGTACATGAGTAGCTCCTTCTTTTTTTCATAGCCATCAAAGTCTAGGCATATGAAACCACTATGTTGTTGTATGGATGCATCATTACGTTTATTGAATACACCGCTAAAGCAAATAGCAGGTAGGTTCTTCTTTAGTATGTTACGCTCAGACTTATTCTTCTCTGCTCTGATACGCTTCACTAGGTCTTTTGTCGCCCCATCCTTGATTCTATCTAGGACTACGTCCATTGGACGATGGAACGGAGTAGCTGTCTCTACTATGTTTCTGAATATCGTGACGTTCTCTGTCATTTTAATGTTGATTTTGTGTCGTCTAAACGACTGATTGATAATGGGATGTCATTTATGTTGATTTTTTTTGATTTCTTCTAAAGAAAAAAAATATAATAAAGAGTAGTAGTAGTAGTATATAGAGTGAACTCACTCGACACACTCTGTTGCTAAAATAAGGGGAGGTGACAGCCTCCCCCTACAATCAACACAAAATGGTCTAGAAAGGTAAGTCCTCTTCGGACTCATCGTTCGTGACAACCACAGTTTTCTTGCTACCCTCTGCTTGAGGCTTAGGCTCCCAAGTATCTAGTTGGCAGTATGGCTTACCATCTCTTGATGTCTTCATCTCAAGATTAACCCAACCCTTCTTGTCGTGTTTCTTGATGAATGCTATAGCCTCGTCCACCTTGATGGATAAACTTCCGATAACCCATTCGGGTGCGTTATCTTTCTTCTTGACGATAAATCCGTCTGCGAATATTACTTCTTTGTTTTGTGACATTTTTATTTGATTTTAATTATTAAAGTATTTCGTGAATATAGTATGTATTTATATCTTCTATAGAGTTTTCTGCAAAAAACTTTTTATAAACTTCGATTGCAGCCTCTACCTTCTCCTCCCCTCTCTTGATAAAGTCATCTGATGGTACGTACTTGCCTAGCATTCCACTTGTCTTGTCTATCACTAGAAAGATTAATGGCTTACCGAATAGTTCTTGGTATATGTAGCATTGGCTATCGTAGTTGTACTTCCTTGCTGACCACTTAAAGTCCTTGATATTTCCTGTGGTCTTTATGTCTATCAGCATATCGGGATGTACTATGTCAGCCTTGCCCTTCCACATCATCCCCTTGATTTCCTTTACCGCAGGAACTTCATAGTCGTTGTCAGCATTGGCTATCAACTCATACATATCTAGGTTGCCCATCATTACCTTGACCGAATCTCTCAACTCCTCGCCTTCCTTAGATAGCAAAGCAAAGCTGATGTCACGCTCTTTAATGAACTCCTTGTACGCCTTAGTAGTTCTTGATGATACATCCACAAACTCAGTCTCTAATGCCTTCTCAGGCTCTAGTATAAGCTGATGGAAGTACCTACCCTTAGCAAAGTTTGCGTTGTCGGGTCTACTCAATCCAAACTCCCTTGGATTGCTTAGTAGTGTGCCTATGTCTGAGTTAGACAAGAACTGCTTACCGAATTCACCGTAGTAGTTCTTATCGTCCCTCAGCTTCTCTAAAGTATCTGACATTACTTTGCGTTTACAATTTCTGTGATTTCTCTAATGACAGTAGCAGTAATCTTGTACTTCTTGCCTACCATGGTAATCAACTTATCTACTCCTTGACTCTTATTAGCCTTCACGTAGTTGATTATGTTGTCCCAATTCTTGTCACCCTTCTTTAGTGTAAGTAGTGCGGCAGCCTTTCTTTCTTTCTCAGCCTTAGACTTCTCCTCTGCTAGTGCCACCACCTCGTTCTGTGGTAGGTCTTCACCTGCATAGACATAAAGCCCTAGACCATGCCTTGCTATAGCCTTCGTTAGGCTACGCTGAATTGATTTGTTAACGTCAGTTGAGTTAATCTTATCTATCTGTATGGATGCGTTTCTAAAGTCCATCACAGGTAGGTACTCGATATGCTCAATACCGTCTATAGTTACCCCTGTTTTTACCCAAGCTGACTTGCCGTCTGAGTGGTAGAACATACCCCCCTCGTTCTCATAGATGGTGTATATTGCAGTCGGATAGTTTTCCTTAACCGTTTGCCATGCCCACGCCCATGATAGGTACGTTTGCTTGTTCTTTGTCTCTGTTCTGTCGTTCACGTTGATTGCGTTCAACGTATCGAATACTGTTTTTTTAGATTGTGCCATTTTATTTGATTGATTTTAATAAATTATTTACATTGTTATACCTCTTGAGTACCTTTAGTCTCTTATGCTTTAGAGCCTTCAGATAAGCGGGATTGTTTGTGGTGTTAACCTCTGTCCTTATTGAACGCTCAATAACATCTAGCTTCAGACAATTGTTCGACAAGAATAACATATACGCTCCGTATCTCCAACCTTTTTCTAAGAAGTTTTGCTTCTCGTAGTCAGATATAGGTAGGTACATCTCACCTCCCCTAGATACATTGAATATCTCAATCTCTCCCGTCTCATTGTCTCTAGATATCTTTGCCCCGTATACTATCCTAGCTTGGTATCCTTCACCGTCTAAGTTACCTGCGAATCCGTCATCTAATGACTCCTCGAATACCTCGTTCATGGTCATAGTATCTCAGCAGTTATCATCGCCCTACTTCTAGGTTTAGCACCATTGAAGTAAGGTAGTTCATTGATGGAGTTCATTAGGTCAATAGCCTCCTCCTTGTCGTACATGATGACCACGTTATTGAACTGCTGACCATCATCTATCTTGACCATGTACACCTTGTTAATTCGTAGTACATTTGTTATCCAAATCCTTATTGCTCTAAACATCTTTTAGTTTTTTAATGATTACTTTATAGTCGTTGTCTTGTCTTTGTCTTTGCTTCGCAGCCTTTATGCCATGCATTATTGTTTGGTGCGCCACACTATACCCTCTGTCGTTCATATAAGATTGTATAGTAACCAATCGCATATGTCTTTGTTCACATAGGTAGTATAGTAGATGTCGTGCATCTGAGAACATACGTTTTTTAGACTTATCGAATACTTGTCCTTCTTCGATTTTAAATACATCCGCAACCTTAGTCACGTAATTGTTAAATATTTCTTCCTTCATTTTAATTGTAATTTATTTCAAATTTAATTATACTTATTGACATTACCTAATTCTATATCAGTTATTTTTGCGTACCAATATCCACCGCTAAGAATCTTATCTGCTTCGTGAAACCAATTGGTTGCCTCTTCCTCTACAAGCGACTCTGTCACTATCATCCCTTGCTTCTTAGCTTCAGCCTCTAGGCTTGGTAAACATTTAATGTAGGTGTCCTCATCGTTAAACGTGGCAACCTCTTCTGAGTGAGAGTTACTCTCGTAATATACTTTTACTTTCATGTCTATTCTGTTTCTAGGTAGTCGGGTATACATATCACACAAGCCATGTCTTGGCTGATATCTCCACTCTTAGCTAGGGAGTCAATAAAGTTATTGAAACTCTCTCTTCGTGCAGGTCTGTCGGGTACTCCATCTGCCTCATACTTTTCTCTTACTGATGGTAGCACTTTTACTTCCCACGCATCAAACACCTCTTCCTCTGACTCGTACAGAAATATTAAGTTTAGTTCATCGCATAACTCCTCCCAATCTAAATCATCAAGTAGGTCGGCATCCCAAAACAAAAATGTCAGAGAATTATTATCTAGAATCAGACTACGTATTTCGTCTAATGCATTATAACTTGATACGTATACATTTTCTGACAAACATACTTGAGTACCTTCCTCCTTGATATAGTAGACATCTTCACTATCTCTTGTGTACTCACATCCAATCTCCCAATCAAATGAATGACCATTGTATTCAGTATGAATTGTGTGTCCTTGTTCTTCTAGTACCCTTTGCATATAATTTTTCATGATTACTTATTTAATAAAATTGTTGTTAGTGTTACTTCTGTAGTAGGTACGGGTGTTTTCCCTTCATCAAAACCTATTATCTTAAACTTATCTTCTCCATGTAGCTTTATGTCTACGCATTGTACATGACCCTCCATTACAGATAGAGTGATGTACTTGCCTTCTTTGGTGCGTACACTTATGGTCTCTCGGTCTGAGGTGCATTCAATAAATTGGTGCTTGAAATTAGAATTGAATGTCTTGTAGTTCATTACCTCCGATAGTATTCGGTTAAGTATTCCAACAAATAAATCACTTGCTTGGTCATCTTCATTTTTAATTTGCCCGAAGACATCCAAGTCTATCTGCTCTACGTTGTTGTTTATGTACTCCTTCAAGTCCCACACATTACGCACAGTAGCGGTGTAGTTTCTGTTAATGACCACGTAGTACCCATACGGTAGGAAGGAGTCTCTTAATTCTTTAGGTATGTCTGTCAATACCTTAAAGTCTTTGCTTAAATTTTTCATTTGTGTTGATTAGTGTTCGCTATAGCGAACAGTTAGTTATTATTTAATTTTCTACCTCTATCTAATATATTCTCTGTTTCAGATATAGTAAGGTTATAATGTTCTGCAAATTTCTGAGTAGTCAAATAATTATTGAACCACTCTAAATACATCTCTTCTACTTCTTTGTCTGTGTATGACATCCTATTTAATTTTAATTAATAATCTTCTCTATAATCGCAGCAGTCATAGTGCGCCATCTTAGCGCAGTACTCTGAGCAGTACCTTTCATCTTCATCAACGTGAGCATCACATTGATTGCATTCTCTTGGCAACTCTTCGTTACACTTTAAGCACCACTCTTCATTGAACCAATGTTCTAAATCAAAGTCTGCATCGTGAGACTTGTTGCAGTTTTTACACTCTTCCATCGTTATATTGTTTAATAAATTCTACTACTGCTTTGTAGGTGTGATTACGGTCAGGCATACAATCTCTTACATTATAGAAGTCATCAGCATCCCCATCGTCTTGAAAGGAAAGGTCTAATATCTTCTCAACTACGGGCATCAGCCAATTCCACTCGGTGTGAAATTGCATATCATCGGGATGAAACACATCACAATCGTTTTCATTTTCTGTATTATCTGTATGCATAATACTTTCGCCAACATAATATGCTATTGTTCTATCATCTACTGCATCTGTATGAGTAGGGAACTCCATAAATTCTGCTATAAGTTTATTTTCTTCCATCGTTATATTCTTTGTAGGTTTTTAATCATCTCGCTTGTAAGTGATGCCTCGTCTAACCATCTCTGTGAGCCTTCAACGTCACACTTATCTAAGCAAGTATTACTTCTCTTTAATTGGAACTCAAAGTCCCTCTGCATCTCTTGGATGCGCTCTGCTATTGTTTCTCTATTGAACATCTTTAATGAAATTTGTGTAAGTTTTTTTGAATAAATCCTTCTCCTCCGATAGAAGGTCATCTAACGTGTCTATAGTTCTTGCTTCATCTCTGTAGGATGTAATATCTCTGTACTTTAAATGATATGCTCCCGTATATGTAGTGTACTTAGATTTTGAGAAGTTACGTTCATTTTCGCCACATAACTTTACTACTATTCCAAGTGCGGGAGTGTACCGAATTCCTTCCCTTCTTTCTCTATCAGTTTTTAGTCTGTGTAAGCGAATCTGCGGAGGAAGGTAGGAGTTATTCCCGTTTGCAGTTTCGTACCACTTAAACTCTACGCCTAATGGCTTTACTTTCTCGTTAAAGTCATACATCATTCCCAATAGAATGTCCTTGTGTACTTGAGATGTTTTTTTGTTGATGGTGTGCGTGATGTTTAACTGAACTTGCTCGTTATCTACTTCGTGCATAATGTCCATTACTACATCATCTGTGTGGTCATCATTTACGATGACATCTACCTTAAATTTGTAGGTCTCTTTCTTCATTTTCTTTTTAATTTATTTATAATTATATGATATTGAAAGTACAAATCTAATACAAACAATCCACATATCCTAATTTATTTTTAAGTCGTTGATTACCAAGCCCTAACGCAGTCGGGAACTTTGTTTTCTTTTGTTACCTTACCATGCTTTACTTGGTAGTGACTTCTAGATGTTGCACAACTAGACATTAACGCTATCACACATAGTGATACAATTATTTTTACTTTCATTTCTTTTTTAATTAAACTACTAATGCAATTATTACAATAATCAAAATTGATATTACTGCCATTGCTATATTATTAAATCTTTCTACGCTTATTTTATCCATCGTTATATATTTTTGGTGTTCGCTATAGCGAACAGTTTATAAATTATCAATTCCTCCCCACTCTACGATGCATTTTATGACCTCGTCAGATAGACTCATCACACCATCGTATCCGCATAACTCATTGCCATCGAACTCTAGACATCCCTCACCATGGTAATCCTCACCACCACTTTCTTCGTCATAAATCTCATACCACCCACTTTCGTCTTCTTTATTCCATTCGACATGGTACTCCATTGTTCTTGACTCGCTTGGTGTATTACCCCATGAACCCTCCATACATACGTACTCTTTTACTTTAAAATCCTTTTTTAAAATTTTCATTTGTCTGTTTTTTTAAATTGAGGAGTAGCCCTCACCTCCACAACCCCCTACCATTGACGGTAGGAGGGATGATAGTGTTCGCTACAGCGAACAGTTAGTGATTAATTATAAATATTGATTTGCTTCCCTTTCCCTCTGTCCCCGAACATAAGCCACATTTAGAACATGATGATTTGTACCCCATCTCTTTACTTGCGGGACAATTCACATACTCATTCAGTTCTGTTGGTGTAGCAATAAAACTCCGATATCCAAAAGACATTGCTTTCTTCTGTTGTAGAGGTGTATGTGTACTCGCCATAAAGTACTTACCTAATTCTTTATGTCTGTGCCATTGATGAGTGTAACCCGTCCAATTATCGCACACCTTAACTATATCCTCAATTAATGATAATGGATGTAATGAAGGTTCTCCATATGTACCGAATCTCACATATGTACCTGCGGACATTAACATTATTTTGTTGTATATCATCTGATTGAAGGTAGGTATACTCTCAAAGGTATTATACTCTTTTACTATAGACTTTAGCATACTTTTGAATCCTACATACTGATTGAACTTGTGCGTATAACACAGACCAAAGCTATTGAATGGACAATCTAAACAATTACTATCTGCTTTACTGAAGAAGTTCTTCATCCCTTTCTCATCATCTAGTATACTCTGCATCTGCATCTGACTAAACGTGTATGACTGCACAATCTTTCTCTTCTTGTCAGATTCAATCTTATCATTTGAAGTCGTACCTAATCGAAATACTTGTAAAGTATTTTTATCTCTAAACACTATTCTCATTTTAATCTGTTTTTATTGTTCGCTCTAGCGAACAGTTATTATTTAAATTATAGGTGTTATTGTTTCAATAGAAACTATCTTCAAGTCCTCATCCCCACTTATACACATACCATCCCAATGATTACTAACACTACAAGAGTGTTGTTCATTTAGGTCGAATATGTTTGTATCTGAAAACATAACTTGTTCTTGTACCCACTCAAAAATATCATCAAACGATGCTTTTTCACTAAAGAAAAGTGTTGTGGAATTCCCGTTTACAAATAAATTTTTCATTGTGTTAATTTTTATTGTTCGCTCTAGCGAACAGTTATTGATTAATTATTTTTATGATTCCCATTGACCTCCTACGAAGTCTTCGTTTAGGTCAAATGTGCCATCGGGATACTGATTGGCTAATGTATAACTGAAGCTACCCTCTGCTGCCTCAGAAGTTCTCTCCTCATCATCATAGAACTCCTCTAATGAGTTAAACTTAATTGATGTATATCGGCAACATCCATCGCAGTCTCTAGATGAGAAGTTCATCCAAAAGAAACCGTTCTTTAATAGAGATTTGAGAATCTCATTCTCCCTTTTTATGCAATATGTACTTTTCATGATTTATTTATTATATGATTAATAATGAGCGTTTACTCCTATTTTAGTCAATTTATCTACTTCACCTTGAGCTTCCTCTTCGTATCCATGTCTAGAGTACTCTATGACCTCATCACCTTTGGTGACATAGACGATGTACTCGTCTTGTTCTTGCTGATTATCATCCCAATTATCTTCGTAGCTTGTATCGAAGTACGTATCTCTGTGATTACATTCGTGTATCATTACTTATAGTATAAAATTTATTGAGGAACATCTCCTCACCACCACATCCCCTTACCATTTACGGTAAGGGGCATTGGTGTTCGCTATAGCGAACAGTTAGTGATTAATTACTTTTTTGATTATATCGTAGTCCTTATCTCTACTTTCTTCAAGCCTTTTGGCGAACCATATTACAACCTCTCTATCCTCTTTATCATTACAACATCTCCAAGGATACCAAGCATCACCCTTTCTTATATTTACTACTGCGCTAAATGGACTGCCCGATGTTAGCCTATGGTTACTTACTTCTATCTTATAACTAACAGTCATTCCGTTAGATAGTACTACTTCTTTACTCTCAGCACTTACAGTTTCAAACTGCTCAAACTTTGCCAATAACTCCATTACATTATTCATTTCTTATATATTTTTAATTTAGGAATAGTGTTCGCTATAGCGAACAGTTATTTTATCCATGTAGACGGGTCTTTCTGAACATTCCATTTAATTATTGAAACATTATATAAACCTTCATAGATATCAGTTCTACTAGCCCCTCCATCACTTAGAACCCATGGCTTAAAACCATCAATATCTAAGTCATACTGCTCTGTTAAGCGTTTCTTAATTGTTTCAAATGATTTATTTGCTGCTCTTAAATTACTGTAGTACTGAGTAACAATAAGACCTTTTAACTTTACATCATAAACAGTTAGCGCGTATACTTTCTTCATCTTTAAAATTTTAAATTGAGGAACATCCCTCACCACCACATCCCCACACCATTTACGGTGTGAGGTATTGGATGTGTTCGCTCTAGCGAACAGTTTACCTTTCAACTATTGATACACCACGTACTCTCCATTTCTTACCTTCGGCAGTATCTATTACTGTTTCACCATTTCCATTGAAGACCATTAAGTGAGCCGTCTTTGCTTGGTATCCATCAACTATAAAGTAATCTTCAGAAGTGTATTCACTCCTTCTCATATTCCTTCTTAGTTGAGTTATTGTTATTGGTTTAAGTGCTTTAAACTCAGACCTCTTACTTCTTACAGACCATCCAAATCTTCTCAGCACATTCTTGTATGTGTGTATATCTTTATTGGATGACGTATAGTGGTATGCATCAAATGGTATCTTGAAGAAGTTTAAGCACGTTGTAACACATACAGTCTTAGTACCTTTACTGTGATTGATGTGTTCGTTTATAGTTCTGAATCTACTAGTTAATGTATTCATTACATATATATTTTTAGTGAGGAACATCCCTCTACCACCACATCCCCGCTAGTTTCCTAGCGAGGGATTGGATGTGTTCGCTCTAGCGAACAGTTTACTTAGCTTGCTTCTTCTGTTCTATTAGAGCAGCTATTACATCATCTATATCATCAGTGTGTACCTTTGTTATAGTAACATTTCCTTCTGCATCTCTTGAATAATTCACTGAGAAGTTATCTTTCTCTTCAGTCTCAGTCTCAGTCTCAGTCTCAGTCTCAGTCTCAGTCTCAGTCTCAGTCTCAGTCTCTTCTTTCTTTGGCTTTAGAAATTCTAGTAACGCTGTGATACTCAAGTCTTTATCACCCGCATCTTCCTTATAAGCAGCTATCTCTTCGTCAGTTACTTTACCCGCATTTATGTACTTACAGTACTGAGTTTTCTTGTATCCATAGACGTTAAGTCCGAATTCGGGATTTGTCCATTTCACCTCCTTAGACTTCATTAAGTCTTTAGCTTCTACAGTTTTGAACCAATCAGAACCTTCCTTTATTTCTCTACTTAGAGCTATAGAACTATTGAATGTTTTTGTGTTGCAGCTTTGGTACTTTGCTTCTAAGTTATTAATCTTAGTTACTCTTGAACCTTTCTTGAACTTACTGTTATCTATTAGGTTCTGCTCGTTTACTGATAATGTTACTTTTTCCATGGTATTGATTTTTTATTGTTCGCTATAGCGAACAGATTGATTTAATTAGTTAGTGGGATATCGGGGAGTCGAACCCCTATATGCTTGACCGTCTCTATCCCATTCTAGTAAGTCTTACTTGACTTTCTGCTACCTACTAGCACTTCTGCATTCTGATATACGCCTATCACTACCTTTCGACCCCTTCTGCGTGAATTGCTAGGGTCTATCTCTCGTGAGTTTAGCTGCGATGCTCTGTTGAGCTGTTGCATGTATATCAATAAAACAAAGAACGTTATCTTCCCAATCTGTAGTGCCATTCAAAGCCCTGCTACCTACTCGCCACCTGCACATCTCCCGATGCTGTGGGATGCCGCATACATACCATATGCGCTCTCTGTATCGCCATTGCAATACGACCACAAAGGTAATGTCTTTTATCCTTACGTTCGACAAGGAGTATATATTAATTCTACCTTAACCTTCTGTATCCCTTGCTATCATTGGGCTATAGCTAAATGTTAAAATATGTTAAAAAAATATGATGCTAAAATAACGCTGCAATTAACTGAGCCTTAGTGAGTTATGTAACTAACTGATTGTCAGCGAATTCAACTATCTTTTTATTTAGATGGTAATGTACTATAAACCTACCAAAGTGCCTTAAACGGCTTGTTTGACCCCTTAAAATCGATGTCGTTATAACTTATTCAGTATGAGACAGTTACAAGGGCAATATTCAGTATATAAAGTTTACTATTTGATATTCAGTTAGTTAGCCTTAAATACTACTATTTGTTTAGTCAGACTTTGGGTCATGGAGGGGCTGCGCCCTCTCTCTGTGTGAGTGCGCCTTTAGGTAACTGTTCTGTTGCCTATTCGATATGCATCTATTCAGTTGCCTATTCAATACGCAATCATTCGGTTGCTTGTTCGCTAGAACGAACACCTAAGCCATCAGCTAGGTAGGTAGGTAGGATGTGCGCCAAAGCTAGGGTAGGGGTAGGTAGGGTAGCTAGGGAAACGCCAAAAAATCGGAGGGAGCGCAGCCAATCGCACACCCCACCCTCGAAATAAAAATCAATTTTTTTTTTTGACAAGCCAACATGACGCGCTATAGAACCCAAATACTACGGGTATCTGACAAAGTTGTATCTTTGCCTTA
>Ga0181377_1000033_pt1 | contig 58312 bp, 58 predicted proteins | sample LowvirmetaG_9_FD_130160 | JGI IMG/M metagenome (GOLD analysis project Ga0181377, IMG submission 130160) | Marine viral communities from the Subarctic Pacific Ocean - Lowphox_13 viral metaG | ecosystem: Environmental > Aquatic > Marine > Oceanic | place: Subarctic Pacific Ocean | collected...
CGGTGACTACGCAGTAGTCGGTTATAAGGGTACAAACCCATATGACGCAGGTTTCTTCTACTGCCCATACGTTCCACTCCAGATGGTAAGAGCTGTCGATCACGACACCTTCCAGCCAAAGATCGGGTTCAAGACTCGATACGGTATGGTTGCCAACCCATTTGCCGAGAGCACAACTCTTGGTACACTCGGTGGAAACCAGTACTACCGCATCTTCGCAGTCAAGAACCTCCACGGTTTTGCTGCTGGTGGTACAACTGGTTGATAGTCCAGTTAAGAACGAAAAGGGAGCACTCTTCGGAGTGCTCCTTTTTTTTGTATAAATAGTAATATGAGCAACGACCCTAGACATCTTGGTAACACACCTAGCACTTCTAATTTACTGACAGCAAATCAGTTTAAATTTAATACATCCAGAATTCCAATTCTTTCGAATTATGTTACTGGAGTAAACGTTCCTTCTATTGAATTTATTAGTGCTGATTTAAATACTGCGTTTGGTGTTAACATACCAACAGCCTCGGGTAAGTTCATTTTTGAAGATTTAACTCTTTCCTTTTTGGTTGACGAAGAACTAGAAAGTTGGAGAGAAATATATGAGTGGCTAAGGCGTCTTGGTCCTATGAATGATGAATCACAAGATGATATGTACAATGATTGTAATATATCAACTACAGTTGGCGAATTAATTATATTAAACAGTGCATATAAACCAAAGTATACTTACAGTTTTTATAATATGTTTCCTATATCACTAACTGGGTTTTCTTTTACAACAACATCGGCAGATAGCATTCAGCTATCTTCTTCTGTGACTTTTCGTTATTCGTATTATGATATAACGTGATATAAATTTACATGATGGAGAATGTATGGATATTGAAACTCTTCGCAATATGGTGAAAGCAGATATTGGAATAGACGAAACTGATTTAAATTCAGAATCACTTAAAACCCCACAGTTACACAACAAATACTTAGTCATGCACGAAAACTCCAAGTTAGAATTGGAAAAGCTATCGTTTCAAGAAAAAGTAATGAAACGAGACAAGTGGTTGTATTATAGTGGTAAAATGGGAGATGATGATTTAAAACGAAATAATTGGGATCCATTTGAACATGTAATACTTAAAACAGATATTCCTATGTTTTTGGATTCTGATATAGAAATGCAACAAATACGAGCAAAGATATCACTACAGACATCTGTAGTTTCTTATCTAGAACAAGTCATAAAAATTATAACAGGTAGACAGTGGAATATTAAATCTGCAATAGAATGGATTAAATTTACACAGGGTGTTTGATGGATTTAACTATACGACAAAAAGATGCAGTTAATCTGTTTATAGAATGTGAAAAGTCAGTAGCAAAAGAACTGAATCAGTACTTTACTTTTTACGTTCCTAATTATCAATATACACCAGCATATAAAAAGAAAATATGGGATGGTCAAATAAGACTATTCAATTTGTATTCTAGAAACATATATGCTGGTTTATTTGATTATGTCAAAAAGTTTGCAGAAGACAGAAAGTATAGTATAGAGATTGACAGTGAAAAATTACTAGAATCTGAAGACTATACGATGGATGAGTTTGGTGAATTTATCAAGTCACTCAAGTTGAAATTAAAACCACATCCACACCAACTAAAGGCTTGTTATCAAGCAATGAAAACCAAACGCTGTCTACTACTATCACCCACCGGTAGTGGCAAGTCTTTGATTATATACATGTTAGTTCGAGATGCAATAATGCGTTTAAATGACAACGAAAAAGTTTTAATCGTAGTTCCAACGGTAGGATTGGTAACTCAGCTTTACAAGGACTTTGAGGACTACTCAGCTGGTACGTGGGACGTTGCAAACAATGTACATACTATTTTTTCTGGTGCAGAAAAACAAACTGCCAAGAAAATAGTTGTATCTACTTGGCAAAGCCTCTATAATATGCCTAAACAGTTTTTCGATCAGTTCGGAGCTGTATTTGGAGATGAGTGTCACTTGTTTAAAGCAAAGTCCCTAACATCACTAATGACTAAGTTGACTGATGCCCACTATCGAATTGGTACTACAGGAACACTTGATGGCACACTAACCCATAAGTTAGTAATCGAAGGTCTGTTTGGTCCTGTATATAATGTAACATCTACCAAGAAGTTAATTGAAAAGAAACTACTTACTGATGTTGAAATAGAATGTCTCATACTCGATTATGACGATAAAGTTAAAAGTGATATGAAACGAATTGCATATCAAGACGAACTTAATTTTATAATCACGAGTAAAACAAGAAACAACTTTATTCGTGATTTGACACTCAATTTAAAAGGTAATAGTTTACTCCTTTTTAATTTTGTAGATCTACATGGTAAAGTATTACATGAAATGATAAAAGAAAAAGCACCAGATAGAAATGTGTTTTTCATTTATGGGGGGACCGATGCAGAACAAAGAGAAAACATTCGTGGTATTTTAAGTGATGAAGAAAATGCAATTCTTATTGCATCTTACGGAACTTGTTCTACGGGAATTAATATTCCAAGTATTGCAAATGTGATATTTTCTTCTCCATCCAAGTCAGTTATTCGTGTTCTTCAATCTATTGGTCGTGGGTTAAGAAAATCTGAAGGTAAGGGCAAAACTAAAGTTTACGATATATCAGATGATCTTTGTTATAAAAGTTATACAAACCACACAATGAGACATTTAGATGAACGAGTTAGAATATATAATAATGAGAAGTTTAGTTACACACTGAAAAGAATAAAGGTATGAGGAGATAGATATGGGTTCAATTTACCGCATCCTAAAACTAAATACAGGTGACGAGCTAATCACCAGAATACAAAAAAGGCAGAATGGTAAAGTGTATATGGAGACACCCATGTGTTTTAGAACTATAGTTATGTCTGATCCTGTGTCTGGTATGCAAAAAGAAATAACAATACTCAAAGATTGGGTATCCTACAGTTCAGACAAGTTTGTCAAGATACCAGAAAATATTATAGTCTCTTACAATAGACCTATAGAGGAGGTAGTTTCTCTATATGAAAAAGAAAAAGAAAAAAAACTGAATACTAAGAAGAGAGAGATTAAGAACATTGATACCTTTCAGAATGAAATGAAAGATAATGTACAGCAAATGTTAGATGAAATGATGGATAGGGTAGACTCAGAAGAGGCTAGCATGAATCCCCCACAGACGTTAGATGATTTGATAAATCAAATAAATTCTATGGGTACATCTTCTTTTGAGTTTGATCTTGAGTTTGAAATACCATCAGAAGAAATAAGTGATGATACTACTGAAAAAGAAATCAACCATCCTGATTATGGTAATAGATGGACTGATTGGAGTTCAGATACAAGAGAGTATTAATACTACTCTTTTTAACTCGTTACACTCGGATTTTACAGGTACTTTATAATATGTCAAGGAAAAAACATGAGTAATAATTACATAGATAATAAGAAGTTTTTTGCGGAAATGAGTGAGTGGAAATTAAAAGTAATTGAACTCGCAGAACAGGGAGAAGGTAAGCCTCCCATTAACGAATATATCGGTGAGTGTTTTTGGAAGATAGCAGAGCACTTATCATTTAAGTCAAACTTTGCTAATTATCCATTCAGAGAAGACATGATTGGTGATGCAGTAGAAAACTGCCTAATGTATGCACATAACTTTGACCCAGAAAAGTCAAAGAATCCGTTTTCATATTTTACACAAATAACGTATTATGCCTTTATACGAAGAATAGAAAAAGAAAAGAAACAAAACTTCATAAAGTATAAACTATTAAAGAGTATGGATACTGGTGGATCTTTGACTTCTTGGTTGAAAAATAATAACTTTGATGAAGAACAAAATCCAGAAAGTCATCTTGCTGATTACTTTTCTCTATCAAAAAATGATATAGAAAAATTTGACACTAAAAAGAAAAGCAAAAAGAATGAAAATAGCGATCCTAAATGATACTCACTTTGGTGCTCGGAATGATTCTTCAGTATTTTTAAATTACTTTTTTAAATTCTTCGACGAGGTATTTTTTCCTTACATAGAAGAAAATGAAATAACTACAATTCTACATCTAGGCGATTTGATGGATAGAAGAAAGTATGTTAATTTCAATACTCTTACTCAAGTAAACACTCGGTTTTTCGATAAGTTAGATAAACTTGGTATTGATTTACATATGCTTCTTGGTAACCACGACACATTTTATAGAAATACCAACGAAGTAAATTCACCGAAACAATTGTTTTCTCATTATAATTCATTTCATTTATATGAAGAATGTAAGTTATTAGATTTCGACGGTCTTTCTATAGGAATGGTTCCTTGGATATGCTCACAAAATAAAGATTCGGTTTTAGATTTTATTAAAAATACCACTTGTCCTATTTTATGTGGTCATTTTGAATTGAATAATTATGAAGTTCTTCGTGGAGTTAAGTTTTCTGGTGGGATGGACGATTCTTTTCTTGGTAGATTCGAACAGGTTTTGAGTGGCCACTTCCATAATAAATCAGAAAATAAAAATGTAAAATATCTTGGAACACAATATGAAATAACATTTTCTGACATGAATGATATGAAAGGTTTTCATGTATTAGATACAAACACTAGAGAATTGACGTTTGTTGAAAATCCCGATAGGATGTTTTATTCGATAAACCCAGAAGATGATATTTTTGATTATTCTGTTTTTTCTAATAAGTATGTTAAACTCATAGTAACTTCTGATTGTAAAAGATCTATAGTAGATGAAAAAATTAGAAAAATTGAACATGAAAATCCTTACGAGTTCACTATAATAGAAGATATATCATTGAATCAAACAGAAAAAGATCCTGTTGATTTATCTAAAGATACTCTTAGCATTATAAATGAAGAAATAGATAGTTTAGAAATTGATATAAATACAGGTGTACTTAAAAAATTAGCAAATGAAATATATTTGGAGGCTCTAGATCAATGAACAACGGAAATTTTTACTATAGTGATTTTACAGTGCGGGGATCCAAACCTGTTGGAACAGAAGATGGCTACATTGTCGTTGCATCCCAAAGATACAAAATGGGACAAATTATTGAAGAATGTGTAACAAAACCAATATCATCTACATTAGAATCTTTTTATTCTGGTGATGAGGTCAAAGACAACGAATTGTTGGATGGTTTGGTATATACCCCAGACCCAGACACAGACACAACAAAACTGTCACTGGTTGGAGGAAATTTTTCTTTATATCGGTTTTATCCAGACAACAACGCAGTATATCAACACGATAATAGATTTGGTGTTGTAACTATTCGTGCTATTAAAGACATTGCAGTTGGTGAGGAGATAACATTCTATCCAATTCTCCCAGATGAAAAGGAAACTTCAATGCCAAGAAAAATAGAAAAGAAAGGTTGTGGGTGTGGTAAAAAACGAACTTCAGGAGAAACTCCAAAGTCATTACCTAATCCTAATTTCGGTGCCCCCAAAATACTGCGAGATAAGAAAAACGATCCAGTAAAACGTGGTGAATTTAAATCGATGGTAAACAATAAAGAATTGGATTCTATTAAAGTAGATAAATGATAACATTTAAAACTGTGAAATTTAAAAATTTTGGTTCGTTTGGTAATTACTTTACAGAGATAGATTTTTGTAGTGACAACATGACTTTAGTTTCCGGATCAAATGGTCACGGTAAATCATATGCTCTTCTTGATTCTATTACATTTGCTTTGTTTGGTAAACCATTTCGAAAAATAAATATTCCTCAACTTATTAATACGATGAATAATAAAGATTGTGTTGTTCATTTAAAGTTTGAGATATACGAAGATGAATATGAAATTGTTCGTGGGTTAAAACCCAAAAAATTTGAAATCCGTAAGAATGGTGAATTGATGGAACAGTCTGCAAAGGCTAAAGACTATCAAAAATTACTAGAAGAACAGATTTTAAAAATGAATTATAAATCGTTTACCCAGATTGTCACATTAGGTAGTTCTTCTTTTGTTCCATTTATGCAGTTATCTGCAGTAGATAGACGAGAAGTAATCGAAGATATTTTGGATATTAATATTTTTAGTTGTATGAATCAGATAATCAAAGCAAAGTTGTCTATGGTTAAAAATGTGGTTCGGGAATTAGAAAATTCGATTGAGGTATTGAGCGAAAAAATTAATGTACAAGAACAAACTATACAGTCTTTTTCTGAGAAGAAAAAAGAAACAGAATCTAATCTTACAAATAAGATTGATCAACTTAAAATTGAGATCCAACAGTTTACAGATGAATTAGAAATATTGAATGACTCATTATCTCCTTATACTAATGTCGAAGCTAATCAAGGTAAGATAAAAAGTAAAATGAATAAATTTGAAAGTTCTATTGTTAGTTTAATAAAAGATAAAAAAAAGCATATCTCTTCGGTTTCGTTTTATGCTGACAATAGCACATGTCCTACTTGCAGTCAGAAAATTACAAACGAACTTAAAACAGATAAGCTGTCTACTCTAGATGAATCTATATTAGAAATAGAGTCTAATATATCAACTTTCAAAGAAGATTATTCTGAGTTAAAAAGTTCTCTGGAAGAATTGAATCAGGAATTTTTAGTATCAAAAAACATAGAAGCAAACATCAGAGAAAAGAATAACGAAATAAATGCGGCTAATAAATATATGAATTCGTTAATAGAATCTACTTCAGAAGAAAGTGGATTCGAAGACAGCATAACAGAATGTGAAAATAAAAAACAAAAGTACGTTGAAGAAAAAACTTTATCTCTTGAACGTACAGAAAAACAAAAGAATCTAAAATCTAATCTTGATGTTCTGTTTATGTTACTGAAAGATTCTGGAATTAAGGCAAAGATTATTAAGAATTACCTACCGGTAATAAATGACATTATAAATACTTACCTTAACCGCATGAACTTTTTCGTTTCGTTTACTCTAGACGAAGAGTTTAATGAAGAGATAAAAAGCCGACATAGAGATACATTCAGTTATATGAATTTTAGTGAGGGCGAAAAATCTAGGATAGATCTAGCCATTCTTTTGGCTTGGAGGAAGATTGCAAAAATAAAAAATAGTGCCCATTGTAATCTTCTTATACTAGATGAAATTTTTGATTCTTCTTTAGATTCTGTTGGGGTTGATGATTTGATGAAAGTCCTTCGTGATTTGTCAGAAGAAAGTAATATTTTTGTAATAACACACAAAAGTGATCAGCTAGCAGATAGGTTTAATAATAGTATGACATTTTTCAAGAACAATAATTTTAGTAGAATGAAATGAGTCCATCATTATTTGAAGATGAATTATTTGATATAGGTGATTGGGAAGACTCAAATCCAAAACCTATAATAAAGCATTATCAGGGATTTAACGTAGTCCGTGATGACATGCTTGGTGGTGGATCAAAGGTTCGATTTGCAGATTATTTGATTAATTCAAATCCGGAGGTGGAAGAATGGGTATATGGAAGTTCACCCGCAACTGGGTACGCACAAATTTCTCTTACTTGTCTGTGTAATAACTATGGTAAGAAATCTGTTTTGTTTATGGCAAAACGAGATAGAAAAAATTTACATTCTTATCAGTTGCGTGCAGAAGAACTTGGTGCTATAATTAACTGGATCCCAAACGGGATGCTTAGTGTGACTGAAAAGCGAGCGAGAGATTATGTTGCAGAAGATCCAATACACCGTAGATTGCTTCCTATTGGCTTTGACCATCCTTCTGTTATCTCTTCCATCGTTAGGGTTGCTGGTAGTATGGATATTAAACCAACTGAAGTATGGAGCGTAGGATCAAGTGGAACACTCACAAGAGGATTACAAATTGCATGGCCAGAAGCCGAGTTTCATTGTGTGCGTGTGGGACATCGTGGCTCATATGGAAGAGCAAAAACCTATGATTCACCCTACCCCTTCAACAAACCAACGAAAGTCTTGCCCCCGTTTCCTTCAGCACCAACATACGACGCAAAAGCGTGGGAATTCATGAAGAAGTATGCTAGTCCCGGTGCTTTATTCTGGAACGTAGGAGGATAGTGTGTATCAACGTAATGACTATATTATCAATCACAGTGTAAATGTAAACTTTGAAGATTTGCTAGAGATGACACCCGATCAGTTTAAAGATTGGGTTATTCTTATGAGAAAAACTTTTACTGAGATTTGGGACGATAAAGGATGTCCCCCAAGGACAGGAAAGTCGATAGAAGACATAATTAAAAAGTGGAACCTACTGGAGACCTTTCCAGTACATACGTATGAGCATACAGACGATCTGGGGACCTCTCAGGGGGATGTAATTATAAACAAGTCTCGTATTGGATCTGAGGTTGATCAGTTCTTTGAGAACATGTTCAAGACCAGAATCAATTATACTGATACAGACAATGGATATTCCATTTATGATCTGGTGTCAGATCCAAATAGACTTGAGCAGGTCTATAAGGGGAGTCTTCGTCATTTTAGGCGAGACTCCTTTTATGACCATGCAGTTTCTGCATTAAAGAATAACAGAAAAGTTTCTGTAGTCTCTGTTTCTGATTCCAAAGAGTGGTTGAACGCTTTTTTTACTCGACCAGAAATGTTCAAAGATACAGATTTTTTCTTGGAAGAAGTGAAACTACGTGATGGTTTAAGTAGTAGTTATAATCAAGTCGAACAATCAGATATCTTACAACTAACAAAAGATCAAGTGTTAGAATGTAATGATAGTGGTCAGTTAAAATATAGACACCATTCCACATTTGATATTGAAAATATGCCTAATGATCGAGTATATTCGATTCGTATTTATAAAAAGGGTGGTAAAGTTTTTCCGATTGGATTTAAGGCATTCAGAATTGGTTATATTCAACCTGCCGTAAACTTTCCTCCGGGAACTGCTAAATACTTATATGAGCGATACACCAAACCCGGTCAACATAAAATTAAAATTTACGACCCTTCTGCTGGATGGGGTGGTAGGATTTTGGGTGCTATGTCTGTTCGGGATAACCGTAATGTTCACTATATCGGTACTGATCCCAATCCTGATAATTTCTTCTCTGATGGAACTTCTCGTTACTCGCGTGCTGCACATTTTTATAATTCTAAAACGTACAGAGGAAATTCATTCTTCTCCCACACAAATAGTTACGAGCTTTACCGACTCGGTTCAGAAGAAATAGGCAAAAATAAAGACTTTCTTAGGCATCGTGGTGACATCGATCTCGTATTTACATCGCCTCCATATTTTAATCGAGAGGCATATAGCGAGGACGAAAATCAATCCTACAAAAAATATGGCAGTACGTATGAGTCATGGCGAGATGGTTTTCTAAAACCTTCTTTACAAACGTGTTGTGATATGTTAAAATGTGGTGGATATCTCCTGTGGAATATAGCAGATATTCTAATCAAGGGTAAATATCTTCCTTTAGAAGAAGATTCTAGAAAATTTATAGAACAAAACGGATTAGTTTACGTTGATAAGTTAAAGATGGCTATGGAGGGAATGCCCGGACAAAACAGAGTTGGTGAAGATGGTAAGCCTAAATGTAAAAATTACTGCATGGTAAAAGGCAAATATTATAAATATGAACCGGTATACGTCTTTAGGAAAGAACAATGACTAAACTAGGAACACGAGTAACAAAACAAGCAGAAGAAGTAGCAGAACACGTAGAAACGTGGATTGATGGTTATATTGAAAACCTCAAAAATAATGATTATAATCGTAAAAAGAGACTGATTAATCTTCTTAAGACATACAAAATTAAAAAGTCTGATTCTAAGTATTTGGCTCAGTGGTTTGCAAATCTAAAGGATGAACTAGGAGAAGCAATTGACCACAAAGATCCAGATCTAGTGGAAGGTTATGATTTTCTTAGTCCAAGCAAACTAAAGAAACTTCATCAGTTTGTTTCTGAGATCTGTGAAGACTTCACGAAGTATTCTAAGATTACCAAAAAGAGGAAGACTAAGAAACCAGAAGATATTGTCAAGACACTTAAGTACATGGAAACTTTTAAGTTTGGTAATTGTGACATTACTTCTTTTGATCCAGTAAAGATTCTAGAATGCAAATCTTTTGTTGCATATAACACAAAAACTGGTGACGTATTTTATTACGAGACTGATGATGTGTTTGATGTGAAGGGAACTACTTTACAGAATTTTAATGTGGATAACTCTTTTGTAAAAAAGGTTGGAAGAACCTCAAATAAACTAATTCCAAAATGTGCAGAAATCGGGAGGGCTTTGGTGAAGTCAGAGTTACTTAACATTAAGACTAAATCTAGAGAAGCCACCGGTAGGTTTAATAATACCACTGTATTAGTTAGGGTCCTGTCATGAAAATTAGAGACTTTAATTTTCGTGGAGATTTTAGATTAAATCATCCATCGGGTAATTCGATTTCATATGAAAAAGGTGATGTTGTTTATCACGAAAGCAAGGCATATATTGCATCCAAAAGAATTTCTGGATCTTCTCCTAGTTTAGGAGAAAGGGTTGGTTGGATGTCGTTGTCAGATAGATCTGTTCTATATGAATCTAATACTGTGCCTTTCTATGCTAAAATTGGAGACGAGTGGTTTGATACAAGTAATGGAATTTTATACAAAAGAATAGAAAGTAATTCTGTTCAAATATGGGTTGAACTATGAAGAAGAAAAATAAAAGATTTTTTGAAGACAAGACACATAAAAAGGCAACTAGATCTACGGAAAGGAAAGAGAGCAAATCTCGAAGACACCAGACCAAGGATATTTTACACGATTTGTCCAGCAGAAGTCTTGACAAAGATCGAGTATATGATATGATGGATGAACTAGAAGATACAGAATGGAGCAACTAATGCATATTTCTAGAGAAACACTTTCGATTCTCAAAAACTTTAGGGATCTGAATTCTAACATTCTAATCAGTCCCGGTAATGTGATTAAAACACTGACTGGTGCAAAGAATGTTATGTCAACTGCAGTCGTACATGAAGATTTTCCTGTTGAATTTGGTATTTGGGATCTCACCAGTTTTCTTGGTACGGTTTCGCTTTTCGATGATCCTGATTTTGATTTTCATGAGAAGTTTGTGACCATCACGAATGGTAAGTCATCTAAGGTCAAATACTTTTACTCAGAACCAACTCTTCTTACAGTACCAACTAAAGATGTTGTTATGCCTAGTACTGTTGTTTCACTAACCCTAGACGAATCTGCGTTTAGTGAACTCAAGAAGGCTGGATCTGTTCTGGGACTTACTGACTTGACAATTAAGTCTGATGGTTCCGATGTATCGGCTACTCTTTATGACAAGAGTAATGCTGGTAGCAATACCTATTCAATCTCTATTGATAATGTCGAGTTCGAAGATGGTGCAGTATTCAACTTCGATTTCAATATCGACAATCTTCGTTTTATTCCCGGTTCATATACGGTGAATATTGCAGAAAAAATTGTCAGTGAATTCGTAAATGCTGATGGTATTGATTTGACATATTGGGTTGCTCTAGAGGCAACTAGTTCATATACAATGGAAACTGTAACCACCGGAGCATCTGTCTGATGGACCTATTTGTAGAGAAGTATCGACCAAAAACAATCGAAGAGTGTATTCTACCAAGTGACCTGAAAAATACTTTTCGGGAGATGGTAAAGAGTGGAGTTGCACAGAATATTTTGCTGTGTGGCTCTGCTGGTACTGGTAAAACCAGTGTAGCACGAGCACTTTGTAACGATTTAAATGCAGAGTATATTTTGATTAATTGCTCTGAAGATAGAAACATCGACACACTTCGTGTGAAGATTCGTGATTTTGCGAGTACGGTTTCATTGAATGGAAACCAAAAGGTCGTAATTCTAGATGAGTTTGATTACTCAAATGCAAACTCAATTCAACCTGCTCTTCGTGGTGCAATTGAAGAGTTTGCAGGTAATTGTAGATTTCTCTTAACCTGCAACTACAAGAATCGAATTATCGCACCTATCCACTCTCGATGTACAAACATTGAGTTTAGTATTCCATCGACAGAAAAACCTTTCCTTGCAAAGGCTATGATGGAACGAATCCAGTTTATTCTTGAATCTGAGTCAATTCCATTCGATAATGGAGTGCTGGTAAAATTGATCATGAAGTATTTCCCTGACATTAGGAGAATGCTAAATGAGATTCAGAGATATTCTGTGTCTGGTCAGATTGATGTTGGTATTCTTTCTAACTTCGAGAATATCAAGATCCAAGATCTTGTAGATGCAATGAAAGACAAGAACTTTACGGATGCTAGGAAATGGATTGTTTCTAATCTAGACAATTCTCCTCCCGAAATGTTCCGTAAAATTTATGATACTATGTATCAGAGTCTAGACAAGAACTCTGTTCCAGAAGCAATTCTTATTATTGCTGAGTATCAGTACAAGGCTGCTTTTGTTGCAGATCAAGAAATTAATTTTGTTGCGTGTGTTGTCGAACTTATGATGAGGTGTGAATTCAAATGAAAGATTTAAAAGCGTTGGGTATTAATGTTGTAGTCAAAACTGATCTGCAGCGACATGAGTTTACTAATGATCAAGGTATCATTTACAGAGAAAGTCAATTAGACGGTGCAAATGCCAACGTCTGGAGTGAAGTTCATTCTGTGGGTCCAGATGTTATACTAGACATCTCTGAGGGTGATTGGGTTTGTTGGAGACTGGATTCTGCTGTTGGACATTATATAGTAGATGACATTCCATATGATCTAATTCCCTTTACCGAACTACTTATTGCACGGAATCCTGACTGATGCAACTGAAAGATTTTCTCAAATCAATCAATGATACAAAGGAGAATATTATAGACGCTGACAGTAATTGTGAGCGTCTATACCCTCCATTTATTGTGAATAGATGTTTGTCATATTTCACTGACACCATTCTATACAGCAATGAAATGAATATAAATCATCAGATTGACCATAAAATGCAGTATGACTACTACATTAACTCTGTACGAAAGCGTAAGCGATTTAGTCGCTGGCTTAAAAACGAGTCTACTGACGATCTAGATCTGATTAAGTTTCACTATAAGTATTCCGATATCAAAGCAAAGGAAGCACTTAGCATTCTTGGATCTGAAGGAGTACAGAAGATCCGAGACATGTATGGAAAGTCCGTTAAGACACCAAAAACCTAAATATATGAGCCTAATACTTATAGGGACTCATAGTTATGGAAGAAAATGATGTATTTGATGGACTTGGGGTTGAGATTGAATTAAAGTCACCTGAAGACTTCCTTAAAATTAGAGAGACGCTTACTCGAATAGGGGTCTCGTCTAGAAAAGAAAAGAAGTTATATCAATCTTGTCATATATTACACAAGAGAGGTAAATATGCTATTTTACACTTCAAAGAGTTTTTTATTCTGGATGGATTAGAAAGCGATATATCAGAAAGTGATATAGGAAGAAGAAATAAAATATGTAAATTACTTGAAGAGTGGGGATTAGTTGTTATACTAGATGACGATATAGAGCCAATGGCTAGTATGGCTCAAATTAAAATAATTCCTCATAAACAAAAGGAGGAATGGGAATTAGTTCCTAAATATCATATAGGAAGAAGGTAATTTATCATGAAACTTATTGTGAAAATGGCGACTCGAAGTCGTCCCGAAAAATTTAAAACTGTACTCCAGCAATATATCGATTTTCTATCTGGAGAAAACGAAGTTCGTTTTGTTATATCATGTGATCTCGATGACGAGACAATGAACACCGATGAGATGCGGGAATGGTTCAAAGAAACACAGAAGTCGGTGGATCTTGTATATCGTTACGGTCATTCAAAAACTAAAGTAGAAGCATGTAATGCAGATCTGGAGGACGAAGAGGGCGACGTATTGCTTGTCGTGTCTGACGATATGATTCCTGCTGCAATGAATTATGATTCAATTATTGCACAAGGATTCACTGAAGTTTTTCCTAATTACGATGGTGCAATTAAATTCAACGACGGGCTTCGTAATGACGCTTTGATGACACTACCATGTCTTGGTTGGAAGTTATACAAGGCAATTGGACATTGTTACCACCCGGATTACACATCTCTTTATTGTGATGATGAACAAACTAGACTTTGTGGTATGTTGGGTAAACTTGCAGTATGTGAGATGATCATTGCAAGACATGAGTGGATTCCCGGTGATCATGAAAATGCAGACGATCTACACAAAAGAAATGAATCTTACTATGGTGTAGATGGTGAAGTTTTCAAGCGAAGAGCCGAAAACAATTTTGATGTTGATGAAGTCAGAGAACGTTTGGGACTACCAGTTCCAGCTAAGTCTTGATTTACTATATTATTGGTTAGTGATGAAAATTTTAATCATACAGCCGGGTAGACTCGGTGATATTCTTATATGTTTGCCGATTGCTAAGTTCTATAAAGATCTTGGTCATGAGATTTACTGGCCTGTTCTTTCTGAATACTCAGATACATTTAACAATATAGATTACGTTGAACCAATTGAAATTTTTTCTGGTATAGGTAATTGTGTTTCTGAGTGCTATAAAATGACTGGTGATTATGATAAGGTAATAGATTTAAGTTTTGGATTTCCGGGAAGTCAAGTAAATAGTTATCATATGAATACTGAATATGCTTCTAATTTTGTAGAAGCAAAATATAAATTATCTTCTGTTCCATATGAGAACAGATGGAATTTATCATTTACTAGAAACTTAGAGAAAGAAAATTCATTATTTAAATTAAAGGTAAGTGAAACACCATATACCCTAGTACATGATACTGGTTCTTCGGGTAGGTTGATAACTTTTAATGATCCTCACATTGTAGTTCAGCCTATTTCTGGTTATAATATATTTGATTGGTATAAAGTAGCAAATGAATCAAGTGAAATTTACTGCATAGATAGTTCCTTTTGTCATTTCATAGAAACAGTAAAAGAATTTAAAGACAAGAAGAAATACTTTGTGGATGTTAGAAACAATATACCGTGGACTAAAACTATATGGAAGAATAATTGGAATATTATAAAATGACAATTGAAACAATAGAATTTAAAAATAAACTATATCCAAAATTTCAGAGTGAGGGTAATGCATCTAAATTTGCAATACCTTTTGCTCAACATGTATGTCGAGGAATCGGGGTAGATATAGGGTGTGCTAAAAAGGAATGGGCATTTCCCGGATCTAATCTAGTTGATCCCGCTATTAATGAATATAATGCTTCTAATTTTCCGTATGAAAATTTAGATTATATTTTTTCTTCTCATTGCTTAGAGCATATTCCATCGTGGGTTGACACAATGGAATATTGGTTTAGTAAATTGAAAGGTGGTGGAGTTTTATTTTTATACTTACCCGACTATAGTCAGGAATATTGGAGACCGTGGAATAATAAAAAACATTTAAATATATTCACTTCTGATATAATTTATGATTATATGAAAGACAATGGTTATTGTAATATATTTAAATCTGGTGTTGATTTAAATAATAGTTTTATGGTTTTTGGTGAAAAGGAAAATAAATGAGTTTTTCTGATTTAAAAAGTAGAGTTGTTTGGACCAATGGGTGTTTTGATATTTTGCATCGTGGTCATATTGAAATGTTTAAAGGATGCTTTGAACTTGCTGGTCCCGAAGGTGTGGTTGTTGTTGGTGTAGATTCTGATGAAAGAGTAAAATCTTTGAAGGGAAATGACAGACCCTTTAATACTATTGGAGATAGAGTAGAAATATTAAGGGCATTGAAACTGATTGATGTTGTTGATGTGTTTTCTACTGATGAAGAACTTAAGGGATTGATTAGTGAAGTACATAAACCAGATATTATGGTAGTAGGAGAAGAATATAAACACCAGACAGTCATTGGATCTGAATTTGTGGATGAGGTTAGTTTCTTTCCTAGACTTGGTAAATATTCAACAACTGATATTTTAGAATATCAAGGAGTAATAAATGAAAATTCTAAAAGGTAATACTGATGCTAATGGTACATGCTACGGTCATTGTGGAGATACGTTCAGAGAACTAGTTGATATATGGGAAGAACTTGGTCTATGTGAAGTGCAAGATAGTCCAGACTGTTTTTGTTGGGTAGAAGAGTGTGGTGATGTATTACTATACGATTTTCCCAGATTAGATGATCGACATATTCCCAAATTCCGTCATGGTATTTTTGGTAATACTGTCCCAATGCATCCAAATTGTCATCCTTGGATCTTTTGGGCTAGAAGTCCTCGTCGCCTAATGGAAGCAAGAAAGACTCCGTTGTTGGGTTATGTGGATCGGGACATAGAATCTATCTTCTTGGGTAAGATTGAAAATGGTGTTCAGAATCAGAATAGAAAAAGCAAAGACTGGGAACGAGCAGGTATAGAACTTTTTCATTGTCCTGTTGACAAGCCGGGACCAAACCACTACCCATTTACAAAAGAAGAGTACCTAGAAAAACTACGACACTCGAAGTTTGGACTATGCCTTGCTGGGTATGGTCCCAAGTGCAATCGGGAGATCGAACTTCTTGGTATGGGTGTCGTCCCACTCTTTGCTACTGAAGTTGATAATACATACCATGAACCAATGAAAGAAGGAGTTCATTTCCTTCGTGTGGATTATCCCAGTCAAGTCAAACCACTAATCGATTCAGTCAGTGAGAGTCAGTGGCAAGACATGCACGATGCGGGACAGGACTGGTATAATAGGAACGCATCACCAGAGGGTGCTTTTAATGTGACTAAAACTATTGTGGAAAACTTAGGATGAAATTGAAGATCTAAATGAAGAAAGTATACTATACGTGGAGTTAAATAGGTAATGAAAATTTGTAGTATTATAACAGGCGTAATTAGACCTAATGTGGATCGTGTTTTTGAAAATATCAAAACCACTCTGTCAACCCTATCTGATTATAATTGTACACATTATGCCCTCACATATGAAACTGAAGAATATAAAAAACTCAAAACTCTCATAGACAACAGTGACTTAAACATAGAACTGATTTCTATCGATCCCATACTGGAAACTATAGGAAACTATAATGGTAATAATTATAGGATGTTTCGTTGTATTGAGATCCTGTGTAAACATGTGGATATAACAGAGGGTTTAGATTCGTTTGATTGTATTATTAGGCATCGAATTGACTGTGAGTTAAATAGTATAGAAATACCAAGTATTATGGAACATAACACTTGGTATGCACCGGATTTACCTTGGGGTATATTTGACAATATTGGTATTACTTCCCCTGATATCTTTAGAAAAATTTTCACAACGCAGGAAAAGACGTTCCTAGAAAAAAATCCACATGATACTTTAGATGCTAGTATTGGAGACGTTGGTGTTATTAAAAAACCCTTCAACTTCAAAAAAACTTTATATCAAAGTAATGATGAATTTGTAATGGGAGTACGTCAGTGGTCAAGAAAAAATAGAGTTTTTGAATACGATGGGAAATGGGTGAGCATTCATTGAATACGATAGTAACACTCTCTGGTAGCTCTGGTGTTGGAAAAACAACTTTGTCCGAATTGATTTCTTTAGTGATTGGTCCAGACAAAGTTGTAAATCTGTGTGGTGATGATTTACATTTGTGGGAAAGAAACGATGAAAACTGGAAGAATACAACACATTTAAATCCCGAGTCTAATAATATCGAAGGTGGATATCAAGATTTGATTTCTCTGTCAAACAACAACCCAATAAAACGGTGTAGGTATAACCATGATACTGGAAAGTTTGATCCTCCAGAGTTAATTGAACCAAAATCATATATTGTTTATGAGGGACTTCATGCCTTGTTTGGTGATGTGAATGAAATATCGGATATAAAAATTTTTGTTGAAACTGACAAGGGACTCAAACGTCAGTGGAAAATGAACCGCGATACACAAAAAAGAGGATATACCGTTGAACAGGTTAAAGATACCTTGGATAGAAGAGAAAAAGATGAACTATTATACATTCAACCTCAAAAAGAAAATGCTGATGCCGTAGTTAGGTTCGAAGAGAAAAAAGACAGAACAGTTCATCTAGAATATACTGCACAAACGGATAAGTCATTGAAACTACTTGAACGGGTTAAGAGATTGTACGATATGCACAGAGAATTTCTTTCGTTGTGTAAGAAGACTTCTTTTGAATATGACCTCGTTCAACATGGTGGTGGTAATGTTTCTTATAAGTTCGAGGATAAAATTATCATAACATCATCCGGCAGAGACATGAGTGAGGTTCTTATGCTTGATGGTTTTAGTGCATGTGATTCTGATGGTTATTCTATTGACGAGAGTCGGGAACGACCATCTATGGAAGTAAAATTACATACCAAGATTAAGTGGCCTGTTGTCTTCCATACCCATCCGATTTATTTGAATACTATACTTTGTTCCGAACAATCCGAGGAAATTATTTCAAAAATTCTTAAAGAGTATGATTACGACTATGTTCCATATGTTACTCCGGGTGAATCCTTGTCAAATATTTTTGACATTTTTTTGATGTTGGGTAAAATTAGTCAAGAAAATAAAATTATATTACTAGAAAATCATGGACTCATTTGTAGTGGTTCATCTTTTATTGAAGTATTTGATAACTCTCTTCGTGTGAATCAGTTGTGCAAAGAGTGGTTAATTAAAAATTCAAAGGCATTCAAAACTTTTTCGAAAGTAGAATTCGACAAACCAGTTGGTTTTCTGTTTCCTGATGCGGTCATCCTCAAAGACAAGATGCAAAATTTAAACCAGTACATGACATACATACAAGGTGATGTTGGACTAACTCCAAGATTTTTATGTGACAATGAAGTTGAGAAACTATTAAGTATGGAAGAAGAAAAATACAGGATGGGTGTACTATGAAAATTATCATACCAATGGCTGGATCTGGACAGAGATTTATCGACAAGGGTTATTCTGATCCCAAACCTTTGATTAAGGTAAATGGGAAGATGATTATAGAATACATTCTTGAAATGTTTTCCCCGACTGATGATTATGTTTTTGTGTGTAACGACGATCACCTCGAAAATACAAACATGCGAGAAGTGTTAATTGGTCTTGTTCCTGATGCAAAAATCGTTTCTATGCCTCCTCATAAATTGGGGCCTGTTTATAGTGTGAAACAGGTATATGATCATATAGAGGATGATGAAGAGGTTATAGTTTCATATTGTGATAACCCATACCTGTGGGACAGAAACGATTTTATACGACACATTAAGAATAATGAACTGGATGGATGTGTGATTTCTCACAGTGGGTTCCACCCTCACAGTTTAAATCACACCAAGATGGCTTTTATGAAAACCAAAGATGGATTGGTACGAGAAATAAAAGAGAAAGAGTGTTACACCGATGATCCCATGAACGAACACGCATCAACGGGAACTTATTATTTTTCTAAAGGGAAGGATATAAAGAAGTATTTTGACCTTGCAATAGAAGAGAATGTTAGTTATAATGGTGAATATTACGTTACGCTCGTTTATAATCTTTTCGTTAGAGATGGTTTGCGGGTTGGATATTATGATACCCCATTTGCAACTGTAATGGGAACACCGGAAGAAGTAGAAAATTTTGAGTCATGGGTAAGTATTTTGACCAAGGGACAAGTGAACTCAGAGGAAGACCTAGTAAAGTGTTATCGTTACTGGAAAGAATACCATGCAAGTGATCTTTGTTGACATTGATGAAACCATCTGTGATACGCCAGATAATCCGAGAGACTACCACAGATCCGTTCCACGGAAAAAAATAATAGAGAAGATCAATCATCTATTCGACGAGGGTAACCGAATAGTTTATTGGACAGCTAGGGGAAGTAGAAGTGGAATTGATTGGTTCGATCATACAGAGAAACAGTTAAAAAGTTGGGGCGTTAAGTATCATCAACTGAGATGTGATAAACCGTATTACGATATTTTTTATGATGACAAAACAAAAAATAAAATTGATATCCCATAGAGGAAATTTGAACGGAGTTAATCCGGATAGAGAAAATTCTCCATCATATATTCAGGAGGCAATAACTGCTGGATATGATGTTGAGATTGATGTTCATTGGTGGAACAGTGGTATTTGGTTGGGACACGATAAACCGGATTGGGAGATTCCCCTGTCATTTTTAGAAGACATAAAGGACCGTGTGTGGATTCATTGTAAGAATTTTCAAGCGTTTAGTCATCTACTCAACACAGACTTTAGGATATTCTTTCATGAAAATGAAAGATATGCTATGATAAATAACGGGTTAATATGGGCCCACGATCTAGATATGATAAATGAAAAGTGCATAATACCACTCCTATCGAAAGAACAAGTACTGGGTTGGGAAGAAACAAAAGTCTATGGAGTTTGTTCTGATTATGTGGAGTTGTTCAAATGATAAATCTAATAACTTTAGCAGGTGAAGGTTCTAGGTTCTCTGATGCTGGTGTAGAAACACCAAAACCTTTAATTGAAGTTAACGGCAAACCCATGATTATAGAAGCCGTTTCTTGTCTTCCAGAAGCAGACTGCCATGTCTTTGTCTGTAGAACAGAACACATAGAAGAACATTCTATAGACGAAATTATAAAGGACTATTATCCAGAATCAGAGTTTGTTGTTTTAGACAAAACAACTATGGGACAAGCTTGTACGGCTGAAATTGGCATTTTACAATCGTCAATACATGAAGACGATTCAATCACGATAAGTTGTTGCGACTATGGTTTAGAGTGGTCTAATGAAAAGTACGAGAGTGTGAAGAAAGGTTCTGATGTTGTTGTCTGGTCAACCATAAACAACGCTGCGTTTTCCAACAATCCAAGTTCTTATAGTTGGTTGGAAACATCGGGCGATAGGTTAACAAAAACACATGTAAAACAAAATTTTTTCGATGATCCCTTTAACAATCGTGCCATAGTGGGTACTTTTTTCTTCAAACGGGCCGGTGATTTTTTAGATGGGGTGTCTAGGATATACAGGGATGTTATCAAGAGTAATGGTGAATATTACATTGATAATATTTTTAATAGTATAGGTCATCTAGATGTGAGTATATTTGATGTTGATGAGTATCATTGCTGGGGAACTCCAGAGGATTTGTTGAATTATGAAAATAGATTATTGGGATAAAAGCCAATCTGGATCCATAAGAACTGTTTCCGAAAAAAGAAACATAAAGATTGGTGAGTTTAGAGATTGTACAGTGGAGGGTTTTTCTTTAAATTACCCCCAACCGTTATTGCACACCAACGATGAACTTTTACTTCCCACTATAGAAAAATTTATGTCTTTGGGTAGGGGAACCGTCTATGAAGACACAATGGAATATGAAACATCCGAAAAAAGACTTTGGGATGTTAGATCGATTACAACACCGGTTTTTTACTTTGTGTACAATTGTGCTAATTATTTTCACTGGTTGTATGATACGGTTCCTTACTTATACTCTTACTTCGATCTTAAAAAACAAATTCCAAATTTGAAATTGTTAATTAGTCCCCCCGAAGGAAAAGATGATCTATATCCATTTGTATATGAAACTCTAGAACTATTAGGTATAGCAAAAAATGATTTAGTTTTTTTGAGAGATGATGTGTCTTACTTTAGAGTTTTTGTTGGCTCCTCTTTAACTCACAATAGAATGTCTCTGGATCCACCGCATCCTGCTTTATACGAAATACTAGATTCGATGGAGGGAACTAGATCCGATGTGAAGAAAGTCTATGTTTCAAGAAGAACATGGACAAAGAAAAGGAATGAAAATATCGGAACTGATTATACACAACAGAGGAAATGTGTTAACGAAGATGAAGTAGCGGAATTTTTTATTCATAACGGATTCGAAGAAGTTTTCACTGAAGACTTGTGTATGGAAGATAAAATTGGATTGTTTCGTAATGCAGATTTTGTAGCAGGACCGATTGGTGGTGGGATGTCAAATGCTCTATTTTGTAGACCGGATTGTATGGTGTTGTCGATAAACAGCCCTGAGTTCTTTGATGTTAATAGAAGGTTGGAGTTTGCCATGAACAGGACCGACTTGATTCATTTCAATGAAACAGAATTTGTAGACAGAAAAGAAGAAGTAGAGACACACAAAAATGCTCTTTCGATATTTGGGGGTATAAATTCCAGCTGGAAAGTAGATATAAATAAACTGAAAGAACTGATTGAAGTTCAAATGAAAGATTATAGGAGTAGATAATGAATGACCGGCCTAAAGTTACCTTGTGTATGATCGTGAAAGATGAAACTCATATTATAGAACAATGTCTTCGTTCTATTGCAAAATACGTTGATCGATATGATATTACCGATACTGGTTCCACTGATGGAACACAGGATCTTATCAAGAAGACTATGGAAGAACTAAAAGTTCCCGGTGAGGTCCATCAATCAGACTGGAAAGGATTTGGTGATCATAACGGTAAAATGGGTTCTAGGTCAGAATCTTTAATAAATGCAAAAAAATCTGATGCCGAATATGCATGGGTTATTGATGCAGACGATTATGTAGAAGGTAATTTTCAGTATCCAGAAACGATGGACGCAGATTGTTATTCTCTGTGTATCGGTCGTGGTGATTTTACTTGGTGGAGAAACCAAATATTTAAACTTTCTGTTGATTGGAAATACAAAGGAATTCTTCATGAATATGCAACAACTGATAGCAAACCCAGAGAAGAAATTAATGCTGGAAAACTAGGTGGTGAGTATAAAGTAATTGCAAGAACTGAAGGTAATCGTAACGTTGGTATTACACCAGTAGACAAGTATAAAAGAGATGCAGAAGTTCTCGAACAGGCGATCTTAGACGAACCAACAAACGACAGATATCACTTTTACTTAGCACAATCATATTTTGATTCTCAGCAATTTGAAAAGTCTCTCGTTGCATATGAAAAACGAGTAGAACTGGGTGGTTGGCCAGAAGAAGTTTATTATTCTAAACTTCGATGTGGTATTCTAAAGGGTTTGATGAATAAACCACTGGCAGAAACAGCTGCTGCATTTGTCGATGCTTTTAATTATAGACCCATTAGAGCAGAACCCCTGTGGTTCTTATCTAGAATGTATAGAATGAATGAAATGCCTGCTGCTGCTTACATGTATGCTAGAATGGGATTGGATATACAATATCCACAACAAGATATTTTGTTTATTCAGGATGATGTTTATAAATGGGGCATCTTAGACGAAGTTGCTGCAACTGCATTTTATGCAAACCAACCACAAGTTGGATATCAAGCGAGTAAGATTCTACTTGAAAACAATCTTATTCCTGTTTTACATAAACAAAGAGTTCTTCAGAACTTTAGATCATATGAGCAGGTTATGAAACAAATAGAAGAACAGCAAAAGAACTCTAATTTAAATGATGCTAGTGTGGCACCTCATGTTGGTAAACAAAAAAAAGAACCAAATAGAAATAAACAGTCAACTAAAGTAAAAGAAAAGACTGGTTATAAAAAGAGACAAAAACAAAAAGCATAAATAATAGGTATGCATTATATGGATATACTTATTAATGACTAATGAAATTAATTTTCCTGCAATAAATGGAGTTGATGGTTTATCATGTGATACCTATCCTTTTGGGTGGACATCTGGTTGTAGTCATTCAGATGGAGTAAATAAAGGATTTACACAGGAATGGTTTTTTGATGGTAGACTTGGTGCTTGGGTTTCTGATACAAGAGTTCAAAAAGAATATCCTAGCGTTAACATATTAGGTCAGGGTTTGGCATCTGTTGGACTTACATATGATGCACATCTCAGTATTTCTGATATTCATTTTATTGGATTTGCTGATGGGGCACCGTCGTCTTTTTCTACTACGATTAGATTTTTAGATCCACCGACATTAAACTCTTTTGCGGAAGTAACATTAATTGTTGATAATCCGAATGCCCCAACAGAATTAAATGTTGTCGGTCTCAATAGTAGTGGAGTTACCGGAACTGTACATATGGATAGAACAATAACCAGTGATACTGCGGATGGTCTTACTGGTGGGATCCATATGTGGAAGATATGGAGCATTGATGGTGGTACTAACTATTATATGTACCGAGCAAACGGATTTGGACGATTTTGGGATGATTCATAATGGCTAAATGGATTGTAAAAAAGACCATAAGCGATTCAATAAAAAAGAATCAGATTATAGAGGAGACTAATCTGATTCATATTGAAGCTATTAGTCTGTCTGAATATGAGGGGGGATTTAACTTTTTTTCCAAAGGAAAGAATTTTAAAACTGAATCTGGTTCTGTAGTTAAATTATTAGGAAAACGATCTGATTATAATGAATATTTACAGGAATATGATGGAAGTAAATTAAAAACGTTTAGATGGAAAGGTTCTCCCTCCGTAAATTTATTTGCGGGTAAAGCATATAAAGAAAGTCCATTAACTAATTTTGATAGATCCTGTGTTTTAGACGCAGGTACAAACAAAATATTTCTAGAGGACGGATCCGAAGTTGTTGCAATACGTGGATCTAGAAAAAAATTCAATGAGTGTATGGATATTTTGATTGAAGATACACCATCCAATAACGAATTATTGGATATCTTAGTTGAAGATGACAAAATAACTAAACGTGAGTACGTAACTGAAATAATAAAAGAAGAAAAACTAGTTGGTCCCGATGGACCACGAGGATTTCCGGGTGAGCAGGGTCCTGTTGGGGATGATGGTCCTGCTGGACCAAGAGGAGATCGTGGTGATGCTGGTCCACGGGGAGAACCCGGTAAAGATGGAACAGATGGTAAAGATGGAACAGATGGTAAAGATGGAATTGAAGGTGTAGTTGGACCAAAAGGTGAAACTGGTGATCGTGGAGAAAAGGGTGATCAGGGAGAGCAGGGTATTCCCGGTGAGGTTGCACAGAAGGGAGAACGTGGTGCTATAGGTCCAGCAGGACCTAAAGGAGATAGGGGTCCTCTTGGTCATTCTATTCCCGGCAAACAAGGCGAACAGGGACCTGCCGGACCAATGGGTAATACTGGAAGTGCTGGACCTACCGGACCAATGGGTAATAAAGGACCTAGAGGTGCGTCAATAATAGGACCAGAAGGTCCACAAGGACCAAAGGGAGATGATGGAGAATCTCCGATAGTAAAAGCAAAATATCCTCTTGTTTATAATAAAGATCGTAAGTTATTTACAATTGATAAGAAGTTTTTTGAAAAACTTCTGTCTGGTGGTAGCGTAAATGAAAAAATGATGAATAATTTTGTCACTGCAGCAGCGGTTGCTGGTGGTGGTGGATTGTCATCAATTAAAGATGGTAACAATTCAGATATAGCTTTTGTTAGAAATCCAGAAGATTTAATTTTTGAGGGGTCTGGAGTTTCACTAAATAAGGTGGGTGGTAAGAGTGTAAGAGTTTCAATTTCGGGTGGTGGATCTGCTGGGAGCAGTGTGTATGTTTCCGATGATGCGCCTTCTGGAACTTTTGTTACTGGAGATAGGTGGATAGAGTCTGATACCACTAAGCTTTTTACTCGTTATGAAGATTTATGGGTAGAATTCTAAGGAGAGTAAATGGCAATATCATTTCCATTATCACCATCAACCAATGACGAATACACTTTCAGTGGTATCACATGGAAGTGGAATGGTTATGCATGGAATAAAATAAGCGGTACTGGAACTGGTGGTTCTGGAGCAACTTGGACACGGCAAGATGATGCTTTTCCAGAAACTTTGGGTGGTATAGAGGCAGGAACTACACTTGCAAACGGAACGGATGCTATACAGGTTTTAGAAAGTCTATTGTATCCATACCAGACGGTTAGTTTTAGTTCTTTTTCTACTGGTCTTTCTACTTCATACGAAGTAGGTCAGACTGCAGGTAATTCTACTAATAACGCTACATGGAATACATCAGGTCCTAATGATAATTGGATTGCCGGATCTCTTTCTATATCAGCAAATCAAAGTGTAGGTACTTTAGTTTCAGGTTTGGATTATGATGACTCTCCCGAAAGTATAACACACAACGCATATAATTTTACATCAACAACAACATTAACTTTCACTATAACAGGACAACAAGATCAAGGTAGTAACGCAACAAGAAATCAAAATCTATCTTGGAAGTATAAATACTTTAGTGGAAAAACTGGAGCAGGATTTGATGGTTCTGGTCTTACTGGACAAGGATTTGCAGACACATTTAGAACTACTCCCAATAATTATACAGTTACTTTTGCTGCTGCAAGTCCAGCAAATAAAGGATATTTTGTTATACCAGAAGAAGAAATTTCTGGCTCGTTGACTTTTACTGATACTGGGACCAATTTGAACTTTCCTTTCACTGATGGGGGAACTTTTGGTCATGTGAATACATTTGGATTAAATGTCGTATATCATCTATATGAATCTACCAACAATTTCGCAGGGGAAGTATCAGTAAAGGTTAGCACATAATGGCAATTATTACGGGTGGAGTTAGAATAGGAGGGTTTATATCGCCTACTGATACGGCGGATACTTTCCCTGTAACTAAACCAGAATTTGGTTTGGGTGGACTTCGTACTGTAAACAATACAACTGCAAGAAATAACATACCGTCTGATCGCAGGGAAGAGGGTATGTTGGTTTATGTTCTGGGTGATCAGACATATTACAAACTAGAAGGTGGTATATCCAATTCGGATTGGTCTATACTTTCTTTGAGTGCAACTGCTATAACCTTTGATGCATCACCACCGTCATCTCCAAACCTTGGTGACTTTTGGTTTGAAGAAGACACTGGATCTTTCTTTGTTTATGTGAGTGACGGAGATTCGCTCCAATGGGTAGAAATAAATGGTCAGCCGGGTCCTAGAGGTGATACTGGTCCTTCTGGTGGACCCATAGGACCAACTGGTGATACAGGTGATACGGGACCACAGGGACCACAAGGTCCTGCTGGATCTGGAGGCGAGGTAGACTTATCTGGTCCTACCTTTACAATTGAAGGAATTAATGCTCTCAAATTTGTTCAGGGTAGTAACGTTATTATTGGTGTTACAAACGAAGGATCTGGGTCTACAGGATATATAAATATATCAGTGGATTTAGAATTCATACTTGGCGGGACTTTTACTTAAGGAATTAACTGATGGCAAGAGAATCAACTATTCAAATTTTGTATGGTGGTAGTACTGTAGGGGCACCCGCAGATCTGAGTGATGGTGAATTAGCCTACGCTCATGGATCAAAAAATCTATTCGTTGGTGCTGGTGGAAACAATACTGCAGTAAGAATTGGCGCAGAAGTATTAGACGAAGACGACTTTAACTCTAACAGTGCAACTTCTCTTGCTTCTCAGCAGTCAATTAAGACCTACGTCGATAACTCCATTGGTGCTTCTGCTGGTGTTACGAGTATCGAAGCTCTGACTGGTTCTGTTAATGTTGCGGCTGGTTCTGGTATTGGTGTTAGTACTACTGGTAGTGGTAGTGGTACTTTAACAATAAGTGGTCTTACAGCGTCTACTAGCGTAGTTGGTGTTGCAAAATATAACTCCGATGACTTTACTGTGAGTGCTGCCGGTAATGTTTCTCTGGCAAACGATGCTATTAATCTTATTACCGATGATACGACTACAAAAATTGTTGGTTTGGGATCTAATACGTTCATTTCTGGTTCTAATGGTATAATAACTTCTTCCTCTGGTAATACTCTAACTATTGATTTGAGTAACAGTGGAATTCCAAATGCAAAACTAACAAATTCTAGCATGAATTTTTCAGGTGGAACCGGTGGTGTTGAAATAGATGGATCCACTAGCACACAAGTTGTTCAACTTGGTAGCACTGTAACAATAGGTGTAACTGCAGCAACCGCAACCCAAGTTGGCGTTGCAGCTTTTGCTGCTGCTGACTTTGCTCTTGCTACTGATGCGAGTGGGTATGGTACTGTTAATATTAAATCTGGCGGTGTTGGAAATAACCAATTAGCCAACTCTAGTGTATCATTTGGTGGTGTGTCTCTCAATCTTGGAGAAACAGACGCGACCCCTGCGTTTAATCTTTCTGATGCAACAGGATTGAATCCGAACACTGGTATTTCTGGTGATATTCCTTCTTCTAAGCTAGACAATTCTGGATTTACGGTTACTACTTCAACCGACTCTGGTAGTTTCAGTATCGGTCTCGGACAATCTCTGGGATTTACAGGAACCGCTAACGAAATTACAGTGGAAGAAACTGCCGGAAAAGTTCAAATTGGAATGCCTGATGATGTTACAATATCAGGAGATCTTACTGTAAATGGAACTGTTACTACAATAAACACCACTACGGTATTGGTTGAAGATTCTTTAATGGGTCTTGCAAATAACAATTCCGCAGATAGTATTGACATTGGATTTGTTGGTCAGTATAATGATGGTTCTATTAAGTATACAGGTCTTGCAAGAGATGCAAATGACTCGGGTAAGTTTAAGTTGTTTGAAGACATAAGTGGCGCTGCATATAATGGTACAGACGCTACACTTCCTAGCATGTCTGCTGGTAACATCGCAACTTTGGTTTGTAAGGTAAATGCTGGTACATATTCTTGATTTTTAGTGAAAGGTTTATATTATGGATTCGAAGTATAGTGATTATTTGGCCGAGATTTCCCTTACTCGGTATAGTGAGATAATGCCTCATTGTATAAAGTTGGAGGCTAAGGTAAAGGAGTTGAACGATCTTTACACTGAGTCTGTTGCTAAGGTAGCAGAACTCACTAAAAAATTAGAGACAAAGGGAAGAAGAACTACTAAAAAAGATTTTGAGTGAGTAAATGTTAAATAGAGAATCTACAATACAAATTTTATACTCTGAAACAAGTGGTGTAACTCCTGATTCTACTTTACTAAAAGATGGTGAACTAGCCATCAACGCAGCCGATGAAAAAATATTTTTCAAAGGTTCTGATGATGGACTTAAGGAAATCAATAGTTCTACATACTCAGTTTCTTCTATAAATGGAGAGACTGGTGATATAACAAAGTTATATGGTAGTTTTAGAAACAATAATAATATTGAATATACATCAACTTCTGGTGTATCATTAGGAACTTCGTTTTATAATTCAGACGATGCTTCTGGATTAACATTAGTTGATGGATACGTAGAGATAAACAAGGCGGGTGTTTATAAAATTTCTACTGACGTTAGTGTTGGTTCTACTGGATCATCACTATTTGGTCCTATTGGAGTTAAAACTTATCTTCAATATTATGTTACAGTTTTTGGTAGTCAAATAACTGCAGCTGTTACAGGAACTGATATGTATATTTTGATTCCTCGAACGAATCCGGGTGGATCTCGAGAATCAACTTCCACTTCAACTTCTAATATTTTATTTGAGGTAACTCAAAATACTTTAAATAATAGCACAACGAATCTTAGAATTGCTCCTTTCAGCACAATCGATTATGGTACTATAGGATCTGGAACTTTAATATCTCCTTCGGGAGGAACTCGGATGACAATTGAAGAACTCTGATATATACTGTAAGAGGAATTATTAATGGGTACATTTCCAAACAGTCCGAGTGTAAATGATACTACCACTATAGGCAGTAAAACTTTTAAATGGACAGGCTATGCTTGGACTCAAGAAGTTTCTGGTAGTAGTGGTTCTAGTGGCGGAGCTTCTGCTACAGGTGCAACCTATGTCTATACCTCTGGTGGTAGTCTTTCGAATGCTTCTAGTAATGGAGAATTTTTCCATAGCACTAGCAGCAATACAATTTCAATAAATCAAAATGATAATGATGGAGATAGTTTTGCTAATGCGTTAAATGGCACATTGACTACCACGGGTAGAATTGGTGTTATTTTTGGTGACTCTACAATAGAAAGAAACTTCTATTATGATTCAGTAACTTTATTTTCAGGATCATATACATTTACTGCGACTGGAATTCTACCAAACATTTCAACTGGTAGTGGTAAGACGGTAACAATAAATGTTTATGCTGATGCACCAGCACAGGCTGCTTCTGAATACTTTAGATTCCCTGATGGAACAGAAGCAGAAAGTATTGTCACTTCGTTTAATGGTCTTACTGGTGATGTCACTGGTGTTTCTAGTTTCAACGGCGAAACAGGTGCAGTTACTTTTGACCAATTGACGGCAAAAACATATGCTGTAACTGTCGTCAACGCGAGTGGAAACAAATACGCTATCGACGGTGTTACACAGGATACAGTTCATCTTCTTCGTGGTCAGAAATATGTTTTCTCTCTTGCGGGAAGTGTAAGTGGACACCCATTCCATCTACAGACTACCGACAATGGCGGTGCTTATGACTCTGGTAATTTATACACCACGGGAGTTGTGAGGGCAGGAGTAGATGACGGTGATATAACATTTACTGTTCCTTATGATGCACCAAATACTCTATACTACAGATGTCAATACCACGGTGGTATGGGTGGTGAAGTTTCTATAAAGAATCTTACGTCGAATGATCTACAAGGAATTCAGGGTATTCAAGGCATTCAAGGCGAAAATGGTGACACTGGAGAACAAGGACCTGTGGGCGACACTGGCCCTGCTGGTTCTGGTGGTGGTAATACTCTTTCTGCCGGTGATGGTCTTACGCTTTCATCAAACGTAGCAGGTGTAGGACATACTCTAGGTATAGATCCAACCGCAGTGATACATGTCGCAGGTATCTCTAGTGATGGTGGTATTACTGCTGGTGGAATGATTCAGGGACAACATCTAACCATTGCTGGTAATGGCAACTTTGGTACTGGATCTAGGCTTGTATCTCCAAACAGTCATAGTCTTTACTTTGCGACTTCAAGTATAGATCTTAGTACATACGGTAGTGGATCTAGAGGTATCAAGGTAGGGTATAGTACAACAAGTATCGAATCTGCCCACACTCTTGTAACTAAGGGTCCGGGCATCTCAATGGATGCAGGTGGTATCACCTTCGCCGATGGAACCTTCCAATCAAGTGCTACATCTGCTGTCACTGGTCCTGCTGGACCTGTGGGTGACACTGGCCCTGCTGGTGCAGGTTCTGGTGGTTCTACCCTATCTGCCGGTGATGGTCTTACGCTTTCATCAAACGTAGCAGGTGTTGGTTATACTCTAGGTATTGATCCAACCTCCGTAGTTCATGTCGCTGGTATCTCCTCTGATGGTGGTATTACTGCTGGTCTATTCACGATAAATCAGGTCGTGAATGAGATGCATGTCCCAGTATCGGCTAGAATAAAAAATAGTAGCAGTCACGGTCTTAAGTTTTCTAGTAGTGGGACTCAGATTCAGGCTGCTGGTTCTGGAAACAATAGTTTTGAAGTTAAATCGGGACTTGCAATTGTTAATTCTTCCCTTCTTCTTCATGTTAAAGGTCTCGGAATTTCAATGGATCAAGGTGGTATCACCTTCGCCGATGGAACCTTCCAATCAAGTGCCGCATCTGGATCTGGTGTGACCGGTGCAGATGGTACTTCCGTTGGTTACACCGCAGGCAATACTGCCCCTGTGGGTGCAAACACTGGAGATTTCTGGTATGAAAATGACACCGGACTATATTATGCTTATATTTTTGACGGAACTACTTTGGGTTGGATGCAGATTTCTGGTATCGATGGTGTAACTGGTGCCACTGGTTCCGCTGGATCTGGTGGTGGGGGTGGAGCCACTTACTATGGTGGCGATGGTCTTACACTCTCTTCTGGTAACACATTCTCCATAGATCCAACCGCCGTGATCCATGCCGCAGGTATCTCCTGTGATGGTGGTATTACTGTTGGTGGTGAACTACGAGCAGTTTCAGACATCGTATTCAACGGCGGTTCTAGGATTCAGAACGATTCCAGTAGTAGAAATAGTTACATCTATTTTGAAGATGGAAATGATGGACAAATCAGATTCCGTCCTGATAATATGCCCGCGTTTACTATTGCTAGGTCGGAGGGTGTGATCGTTAACAGTGGAGTTAGATTTAGATCAGAACCAATCGCAGAGTTTCTTGCAGGCATTTCGCTGGATGCTGGCATCACCTTCCCTGATGGAACCTTCCAATCAACTGCTCCTACTGGGTCTACCATAACCGCTGGTGCAGGTATGACACTCGCTGGATCTACTCTAGGTATTGATCCAACCGCCGTGATCCATGCCGCAGGTATCTCTAGTGACGGAGGGATCACTTCATCTGGTGATGTTTACGCTGGTCAAAGGGTTTCCGTTAGCGGGCACGAAATCTATAGAAATGGTTCGCAAATTCAATTTAATATCAATGGTAATGGTGCTAGAATCAGTTTCGGTGAGTGGGGTAGTGGTATCTTTAACCATTACCTAGAGTCAGGAAATCATGTGAAAGCAGGAACATATGTGGAAGCAGGAACATATGTTCACGCTGGAACTGGAGTGTCTCTTGACGCTGGTGGTATCACCTTCCCTGATGGAACCTTCCAGTCTACTGCACCTACTGCATCAACGGTAACCGCCTCTTATTCGGGACACCTTGAATCTGCAATCATGAAGACGTACTACCTCGATCCCAGAGTTCCTGTAGGAAGAACCGTGACTGAGTTCTACGCAATCTGTGGAACTGGTGGATGCTCTGCTGAAATTGGTGGACAAAATGGATCAATCTCTACGATCACTGTTTCTCCTACTGGTGTCACTGGATCTCTTGCGAATACTACACTGCCAGTGGGAGGTACTCTTGACATGACTCTTACTAATGTAGTTGGATGTTTCGATCTCCGATTTGCAGTGAGGTACACGCAATGAGTTGGTTCGGTGGAGTAATGAATGGAGATAATGACGCATTTCAACTTGTTATTTCAACCACATCAAGTTCGTCAACTTTAACATTAGATAAAGAAAACCTTGTAAATGCAGATCTAGATTATATTTGGATTGATTGGGGTGACGGTACGCCATATCAACAAGTTAGTGATATTATTTCAGGATCCAATATAGATCATACCTATGCTGATGCTGGAACGTATATAGTTAGAACTTGGCAACAAGATTGGGATCCTGATAACGGTTCTACATCATCATTTTCTTATGAAAACTTAGGAAATCATCAGTTAGGTACTAATGTTGTTACTATCGCTATAAATAGTTTTGGTCTAATGAATCATTGTAGTATGGAATACGGTCGTCGGAGGTATGGTTGGAATTGGAATGTTTGGAACTCTGATAATCTTAGTAACTATCCGATAAATCTTACTGGCAGATTAAGTAGTTTCTTTGAAGACTGTAGTCACTTACATAATGGATTTCTAGATACTCCAGCAAATAATGAAAGAAATATGAACCAATGGTTTCAGACGCAAAATCCGACTGCATTTCAAGGTTCATTTCGTTTTAATAAACATTTTAATCCTCTAATAGGCAAATGGAATATGTCTAATGTAGACATGATGTATCAGTCATTCTGGGAGTGTATTAAATTTATAGGTATCGGATTACAAGATTGGGATACGAGCAATGTGTATAATTGGGGTATGGCGTTTGAAGATTGCTACATCGCCACATTCGAGGACATAGGTAATTGGTCTATGGCGGGTCAATCAAGTATGAACAGAATGTTCAACTATTGTGGCGAACTAAATGAAGATATCAGTGCGTGGGGAACGAATGATGGTGGAATGCGAACCGCTGGTGGTGCGAACTTCTCCTCGATGTTAAGTTATACTGCAATGAGTATAGAAAACTATAGTAAGTGGATAATCTGTCTTGCAAACTGGGCCTATGATAATAGTTATACAACTGCCGAAAGTCTTGGTGGTACTGGGTTATCATATAATTCTACAACCTATAATGGAATAGGTAGTGGTCAATATACAGACGCTACGGCGGCCGCAACTTACTTGGAAGGTTTGGGATGGACAATTGGGGGGACTGATCTAGGATGAAATATAATGCAACACAAGTTACATGGTGGATTGCTCATGGTATAGGTGATAAAATTCATGATGGTGTTCTACCCGAAGGAGAACAACTTAGAACTGGACAACCCAACTTCGAAACATTTGACAATAAAAGAGACTGGGAAGATCGACTACTGGTCCTAGATAGCAGGCCCTCTGATTTTATTGAAGTAGAAAGTTTTGAACAGGAAGATGATATATCATCTACTCTTATAAATGAGTTTGAAAGACTAGATCATGTTTTATACATGGATCAGGTGGATCATTTGTTATACGGAGACAAAAAATTCAGACACGTTGCGAATCCATCTCGCAGAGAAGATACATAGTATAAAGGAGACTTATAATGAAATCATTATATCCAATGGCAGACATCATGACCCTCATGACTAAAATCGAGGGTAACATTAATAAACTCGGTGTGATCTACACATCAGAAGAAGAACGAAACGCAATCGACGAAGGTCTGATTGACCAGTTTGTTGTACAAGCAGGACAATTAACCACTGCTGCTAACGCACTTAAAGCAATCACCTACACTGGTGATTGATAAGGAGATTAACTAAAATGGCTATCACAGACCCAGAAGCAATTAAATTCGTAAACGAGTACATCAGACCGATGTGCGAAAACATTCGTTACTCAAACGCAAGAGGTGCTGACTTTGCACTCAAGTGGGCAGGACTCAGCGGAGACTTTCCAAATGATCCTACAGATATCGTAGAAGATGGTAGAGATGCAGAAGGTATTTCACGACTCAGTGGTGCCGACATCCAAGCAGTCGCAGCAGTCTTTTCTAGTCTACTTGGTGATCTTGATACAACATCACAGGCAATCATTCAGAAACCATGTGTTCGTCCTCTTCTGTATACTCCTACTACTCAAAATGGGTAATTTTTAGGAAAGTTTTAAATGACAGATTATTACGTCAGACCAGTAAATGGTGATGATACTGCCAACGGATTAACTCCTGCGACTGCATGGAAGACTTTCTTTGCTGCTACAGATCATGGAAATAGTAGAGGTGGTACATATAATTGTGCCACAGTTACTGACGGCGACAGAGTTTTTCTGTGGGCAGAAGGTACAACTGGTGGTGAAATATTAACACAAAATTTTAGTTGGTATTGGCCTTTAAAAAACGGCAACGTATGTTGTATCGGGGTAAATGAAAGTGGTGTAGAAGACGGTACGAGATATAACATATACCTCAACGAAGGCTGGAGTAGTGGGTTTGGTGTTAATACTCAGGGTGCTGGTAACTATAGTGCATATTATCCCGAACTTAGTGGTACATATCAGGGAGACTCAAATTATATGTGGTTGGGAAAAAATTTAAGGTGGACAGAATCCAAAACAATAGATTCCTCACAAGGAGGGGCAAACGGAACAATAAACATTGGAAACTATATGGCCTCCGCTCGTCCCATACTATACAATTGTGAGTCTGGTCCATTCACCACTACGGTAGGGGGTAGGGGTTTACCAACTCAGAGTAGGTATGGTGGTGATATCATGTGGATAAAATGTTATTTTCATAATATAGTTTCGGCTGGAGATCCTCCACTAGCAGATGTTACTATTATTGGGTGTTTGTTTGATAATGTCAGTAATACTATTGATAGTACTTTATATGGTGGTGGTCCTACTATAATAAACAATGTTTTCGCAAATCACGCAGGTAATGGCGTCATTAAATTAAATGAGCAGGCTGGCAATGAAAATGCTCATGCTGTAATAGCAAACAATGTTTTTTATAATAATGATGGTTACTGTATTCAAAGTGAGGACGACCAATCATTAAGTAAGTTACATATTCATAATAATATATTTGATTCTAATGAAGCAGTTTTTGATTTAAACAATATAACACACACCTATGCTATGGGTGGTCTTAGTAATAATATATTTAATAATAATACAAATCTTATGTTAAATGCTGGGTCGAATGCGATAGATGATTTTATGTCTATTGGTTTTGGTGCTGGAGGTTCTGGTGGAGCAGGAACTTCCTCTGGTATGGATAATGTTTTATCTGGAGCAATCACATATGTTTCTGCTGTTACCGGACCCAGCGGTGATTATAGATTGGATACAACATCTGCCAGCGGAATAGAAACAGGAGCACTTCTTATGGGGTCTGGTATAGGAAACAAGTCAGGTTCTGCTGCGTTTTCTGTTACGGACTCCGGTTCTTTGTCGTTGGGAACGGGTGGTGCTGGAGACACTGTTACTGTTTCGGGAAGATCATTCCAGAAGATCAGCGACAATCCAATTGTCTGGCGACGAGTCTAAATAAACCAGTTGACAATTGAACTTAATACGCTATACTTTGCGTATAACTTTTACTTTATGGAGATACTATGTCCGAAGCGATGAAGATCCACAAGTTGTATGCTAATACACTTGAACTTAAACTTGGCAGCCATGAGGCTGCTTGTTACGACATCCATGCTCACTTGCGTGGTCCTGTCACCCCCGAAGATGTTGCACCATTGATTCGTGAGATCAAGTGGTACGACGGTTACAATCAACCACATACAACCACATCACAGGTTGTCTTCGAAGACGACACACCCATGTGTACATTCACTCTGAACCCGAAGTGCCGTGCTTTGATTCCGACTGGTATGGTAATGGATATTCCTCTGGGTTTCTCTGCCCGTCTGCATCCACGATCAGGACTTGCAGTGAAGAATGGCGTGACTCTGATTAACGCAGAAGGTGTGATCGACGCCGACTATTGTCATGAAGTGTTTATTCCACTCTACAACACCACAAACACACCATTCAAGATTACTCACGGCGATCGTATCGCTCAGGTGGAGATTGTTGAATATGCTAGGCAAGTTAGATACATCACATACACACAAGCAACACCAGAATCACAAAAGACCAACCGCGTAGGCGGTTTCGGATCTACAGGAGTATAATATGACACGCGATGAACTTTTAATGTATCACTCAGAAATATGTAAATCTGCACAGCAACTCATGTCTGTTAAAAATAAAGACTATGCAGGACATGAGGGAAATGAGCCATTTGCCAACTTTACTCGTGTAGAATCTATGGGTATTTGTACTACAGAACAAGGCTTCCTTACTCGTATTACTGACAAGATGAGCCGACTTTCTTCGTTTATTCATGCCGGTAAAATGAATGTTCAAGATGAGAGTTTTCAGGACACAGTAGTTGATGTCATCAATTACATGGTACTTCTTTCTGCCTACATTTCTGATAGAGATGAAACGCCGTCTAATATATCAAATCCACAATATCTGGTAGAACAGACAGATCTTTTTCTGAAAGAAAGAGTTGAAGATTCGATTAAATGATGGTATAATAACCACATGGAGAACAAATGAATTTTGATTATTACACCAACGTATCTCTCGTTGGCGACGGTATCTTATATCGTGGCATCAAAAATGGTGTCGAAATTAAGAATGTTGACAGATATCAACCCACTTTGTTTGTTCCAACTACAAATGAATCTAAATTCAAAACTCTCACCGGATCTTCGGTAGAATCAATTCATCCGGGATCAATCACGGACTGTCGTGATTTTGTTAACCAGTATGCAGGTGTTGATAATTTTACTGTATATGGAAATACAGATTATGTGTATCAATATATCGGTGATTGTTTTCCGGATGAGGTAAATTACAATTTTTCTGAAATACCAATTTGTTATATGGACATCGAAACGACATGTGAGCGTGGTTTTCCTCAAGTAGAAAATCCACTCGAAGCAGTCATTGCTATTACAGTTTCTATGTCCGGTGAGACACATGTATTTGGATTGGGCAACTTCAAGACAAATGCAAGAAAAACTTACTACTACAATTTTGCAACGGAAGAAGACTTACTACTTCACTTTATTGATTGGTGGGAACAAAATCCTCCTCATATTGTGACTGGTTGGAATGTAAAGTTCTTTGATATTCCATATCTCGTGAGTCGTATTAAATTACTTCTTAAGCCTAAGAATGCAAAACGTCTTTCCCCTTGGGGTAGACTTCGTGATAAGTATATCGAAAAGCAGGGTAAAAAGAATCTTGTCTATCAGATTCTCGGTGTTTCTATTGTAGATTACTTCGATCTATATAAAACATTTACTTATGTAAATCAAGAATCATATAGACTTGATCACATCGCATTTGTTGAATTGGGTCAGCGTAAGTTGGATTATGGTGAATATGACTCAATCAAAGACTTCTATAAGAATGACTTTCAAAAGTTCATCGACTATAACATTCTTGATGTTAAATTGGTGGAGCGTTTAGAAGAAAAACTTAAGTTGATGGAACTTGCTGTTGCACTTGCATATGCAGCAAAAGTTAATTATGAGGACGTATTTTCTCAAGTTAGAACTTGGGATGCAATTATTTATCATTATCTGCGAGAAAAGGATATTGTTATTCCACCGAAGAAGGGTGGTATAAAAAATGATCAGTATGCTGGTGCATACGTAAAAGATCCCATTGTGGGTCAACACGATTGGATTGTTTCCTTTGACTTGAACAGTCTATATCCCCACTTGATTATGCAGTATAATATTAGTCCCGAAACCTTGGTGCGTGATCATGGGGAATTATCATTTGGTATTGGAGTCAATAATATACTTATGGGTGATGTTGACCATACGTACGCTGGGTGCTATGATAAGATAAAACAACTAAAAAAACTTGATCTCTCGGTTGCTGCAAACGGGACATTCTATCGCAAGGATAAGTATGGATTTCTTCCCGAGCTAATGGAGAAAATGTACGAAGAACGTAGCATGTATAAGAAGAAAATGCTTGAGTGTCAAAGGCAGAAGGAAAAAGATCCAGACAATAAGGAACTAGATTATAAGATTGCAAAGTTTAATAATTTTCAGATGGTTCGTAAAATTCAATTGAACTCCGCTTATGGTGCTATCGGAAATCAGTGGTTTAGATACTATGATGTAGATATGGCAGAAGCAATCACACATTCTGGTCAGTTGAGTATTCGGTGGATTGCAGATAAATTAAATGTATTTTTAAATGAGCATGTGGGAACTAAAGATTACGATTACGTGGTTGCATCTGACACAGACTCTGTGTACTTGCGGGTAAATGAACTGGTTGACAAGTTTATCCCGAATAAAACCAAAGAAGAAACTGTCAACTTTTTGGATAAAGCATCCGAAAAAATTATTCAGCCTTTTATTGACAAACAATACGCAGATTTGGCTGATATCATGAATGCGTATCAAAACAAAATGATTATGGGACGCGAAGTTATCGCGGAAAGAGGTATATGGACAGCAAAGAAAAGATATATGTTGAATGTGTGGGACAGCGAGGGTGTACGGTATGAACAACCAAAACTCAAAATCATGGGAATTGAAACTACCCGTTCTTCGACACCGGCTATCGTCAGAGAAAAACTCAAAGAGTGTATCGGACTCATTCTCACGACAGATGAAGAGACGGTACAAAACCTCATCGTCGAATTTAAAGAAACTTTTTATAAAACGGAAGTGGAATCAGTAGCATTTCCTCGCGGTGTTTCCAATCTAGAAAAATATTCTAGTAGCACTGATATTTATTCTAAGGGAACGCCTATTGCAGTAAAGGGTGCTTTGATATATAATCATTTCATGAAGAAACTTAAACTTACACGAAAGTATGAGACAATCTTCGAAGGTGATAAAGTAAAGTTTGTTTATTTGAAACAACCAAATCCAATTGGTGGTGCTCGTGGAGATCAGGTCGTTTCTTTCAAGACAGTTTTACCGAAAGAACTTTCCTTGGATGAATATATCGATTATGATAAACAATTCACAAAGAGTTTTATCGATCCACTGAAAAACATTCTAGATGTTATCGGTTGGTCAACAGAAAAAGTCAGTACACTAGAAGAATTATTCGGATAGGAGAATAAATGGAATTTTTGAACGATCTAATTAAAGAGTCAGGAAATAAGTATGCTAGCATCGTTGATCAGGGATTGGCAGGCGCTGACATCGACGGATTCGTCGATACTGGTTGTTATATTTTTAATGCTATTCTTAGTGGGTCTATCTATGGAGGGATACCAGATAATAAAATCACTGCTATTGCTGGTGAGAGCACCACAGGAAAAACATATTTTACCCTTGGAATCGTTTCTAAATTTTTGCGGGATCGTCCTGATGGGGTTGTGCTTTATTTTGATTCTGAACAGGCAGTGACATCAGACATGATTAAGGGTAGAGGTATTGACACCAAACGTGTTGCAGTTATGCCTGTATCTACAGTAGAAGAGTTTCGACATCAGGCGATTAGTATCGTTGACAAGTACAACGACAGTAAAGATAAGAAACCAATGATGATTGTGTTAGATTCACTTGGTATGCTTTCTACTACCAAGGAAATGACAGATACTGCAGATGGTAAAGATACTAGAGACATGACTCGTGCCCAAGTTATCAAGGCCACATTCAGAGTTTTGACTCTTAAGTTGGGTGCAGCAGGCATTCCAATGATTATGACTAATCACACTTATGCGTCGGTGGGTTCTATGTTCCCAACCAAAGAGATGAGTGGCGGTGCTGGTCTGAAGTATGCAGCATCAACGATTGTCTATCTTTCTAAGAAGAAAGTTAAAGAGGGAACTGATGTAATTGGTAATATTGTTCATTGTAAACTTTATAAGTCTAGGCTTACTAAAGAAAATTCTATGGTCGATGTCATGCTTCATTATGACAAGGGTCTGGATGACTACTATGGACTGTTGACTCTTGCTTAAAAGTATGGTATAATTAAAAAGGTATCAACGAGGTATGAGTTTCCTGACGGCAGTAAAGTTTTTGAAAAGCATGTCTATAAGGATCCCAAAAAATATTTTACAGATGATATCATGAAGCAACTCGACGAAGCTGCAAGTAAAGAATTCAAGTACGGTGAACTGAAAGTAGAAGAACCTGATGAGTGATCTATCAAGATTGATTCTGTCTAATTTAGCATATAATGATTCATTTTCTCGTAAAGTTTCTCCGTTCTTATCGGATGAATACTTTGAGTCTAAAACTGACAAAGTGGTATATAAAATTTTGTCGGATTTTATTAAGGAGTATAATGTTACTCCAACAAAGGATGCGATTCTAATATGTCTAGATAAAGTAGATGAGTTAAATGAAGATTCATTTAAGTCATGTAAAGATCTTGTTGATACATTACATGTTGATGATAAAACAGATCAAGAGTGGTTAGTAAAAGAAACAGAAACATACTGCAAGGAAAGGTCTATCTATAATGCGATCATGGAATCGATCCACATCATTGACGGCAAATCGAAATCAAAGACAGAGAATGCAATCCCAAGCATCTTATCGGACGCCCTCGCAGTCTCCTTCGACGCCCACATCGGACACGACTACATCGAAGACTGTGAAGAAAGATACGACTTCTACAACGAAGTAGAAACTAAAGTCGGTTTTGATTTAGATTATATGAATAGAATTACGGGTGGAGGTACTCCACAAAAAACACTTAATATTGTTATGGCTGGTACTGGTGTCGGTAAGTCTCTGTTCTTGTGTCATCATGCTGCTGCTTGTCTGTCACAAAATCAAAATGTTCTTTACATTACATGCGAAATGGCAGAAGAAAGAATTGCAGAAAGAATTGATGCAAACCTTTTTGATATGCCCATTGACGAGATAAGTGATCTCCCCAAGGAAATGTATAAGAGTAAGTTAAAGAAAATCTCTGATCATGTTAAAGGTAAGTTGATTATCAAAGAGTACCCTACCGCATCTGCTGGTTCTACACACTTTAGAAATCTTCTTGATGAACTCTGGTTGAAACGAAAGTTTAAGCCGGATATTATTTTTATTGATTATCTAAATATCTGCACATCATCCAGACTAAAGAATAATGGTGCAGTTAACTCATACACTTTTGTGAAGGCTATTGCAGAAGAACTGCGTGGTCTTGCAATCGAAAAGAATGTTCCTATATTCTCTGCAACACAGGTAAATCGGTCGGGGTTTAACAACTCTGATATGGGTCTTGAAGATACGAGTGAATCGTTTGGTCTTCCTCAAACTGCAGATCTCATGTTTGCTTTGATCTCCACCGAAGAATTGGAAGAACGAGAACAAATTATGGTGAAACAACTAAAGAATCGGTACAATGATCCTGCAAAGAATAGAAAGTTTGTTCTTGGTATTAATCGAGGTAAGATGAAACTATATGATGTTGATCTAGAAGAACAGCATGGAATTGTAAATTCAAATCAAACCAATCAGGAAACTGCAGCATCTGGATATGATATATCGTTTAATGATAAATTCAAAAAGTCCGATCTTTCTGCATGGAAATAATAATGACATCTTTTATTGATAAAAAATACATTAATATACTCTCTGGTCAACTAGATAAATTTAAGTGGGCTAAGAATAATCTAGCAAACTGTAGATGTCCAATTTGTGGGGATTCACAAAAAAATAAAACTAAAGCTAGATTTTATTTCTTTGAGAGTAAGAATAAATATTTTGTTAAGTGTCATAATTGCGGCTACTCATCTGACATGTTTGGTTTTTTAGATAAGGTAGATGTTAATCTTAAAAAAGAATATTCTATAGAATTATGGAAAGAAAAAAATGGAACTAAAAGAAGTAAAATATCAGAAAGCGAAATGAATTCTATGTTTAGTAAACCAAAGTTTAAACCAAAGCATGATTTACTAAAACCATTAATTTGTATTAATGACCTAGAAGAAAACCATATCTGCCGACAGTTCGTGGACATGAGAAAGATCCCGAAGAAGTTCTACAGTATGTTGTACTTTACTGATAACTTCTATGGGTATATGAAAAAGGTTGATCCTGAATTAAATCCTTCATTGGTCACAAAACCAGAACCACGACTCGTTATTCCTTTCTTCGACAAGAAGGATAATGTAGTTGCGGTTCAGGGTCGGTCGTTGTCGATGAAGGATGAGTACAATGCCCGCACTACCTTACGGTATATTACTGTGAAGTCGGATAAATCAATTGAACGACTCTGGTATGGTATGTGGCGTGCAAACCCAAAGAAGCGTGTGTATGTCGTCGAGGGTCCATTAGACAGTCTCTTCATCGACAACACCGTTGCTATGGTGGGTGCAGCATCAGTGCAGAACGAACCTGCTCGTTTTGCAAACACTGATATGGTTTATGTTCTTGATAATGAACCACGCAATCCCCAGATTGTGAAGTTTAATGAGAACCTAATTAATCAGGGAAAGACAGTATGTATTTGGCCGAATGGTATGAAAGATAAAGATATTAACGATATGATCTATAGGTTTACTCCAAAACAAATAAAAAAAATAATGAATGATAATGCTGTTTCCGGACTGGAAGCAATGATGCGTCTTAACAGATGGAGAAAGGTATAATATGAGTGAGAAGGTATTAGATAAGGGACATGTTGAATTGGTAGACCACATGGGTTCAGACCTCATGGTGTGTAACGCCGCACGGGTTTCGTTCTCAAAGGACACCGAGTGGGAGATTGACGAGGAAGCAGTGAGGAGACTGCGTGAGAGTGGATCCTCGTACCACCCAGAGGATGTACAGAAGTTAGGTGAAAGGGATGTGAAGTTGTTGAAGTATCTGGCGACTCACCAACACTGGACGCCGTTTGCACATCCTCAGATTACGCTGCGTGTGAAGGCGCCTGTGTCGATTCGCACACAAATGTTCAAGCACAAACAGGGCTTCGTGGAGAATGAAATCTCTCGCCGTTATGTTTCGTTTGAACCAGAGTTCTACAATCCCAAGTGGAGAGGTAAACCGAAGAATGGTGCTAAACAGGGAAGTGATGATTTCATAGAAATACAGGATGAAATCCAGCAAACTTATAATAGTATGCTTATTGGGTGTCTCCGTAATTATTATGATCTACTTGATGCTGGAGTAGCACCAGAACAAGCAAGGTTCATTCTTCCCCAAGGAATGTATACCGAGTGGTATTGGACTGGTTCGCTTGCTGCTTATGCTCGGTTTTATAAGCAAAGAATCGATGAACATGCACAATATGAAGTAAGAGAATATGCAAAATCAATCGGTGTTTTAATTTCTAGACTTTTCCCAGTTTCTTGGAAGTGCCTCACTACTAAATAGAGTGAAGCTTTTTTATAGGAATTGATATGTCTGCAGATTTATCGAATTATGACATTTATGTTTATAGGGGGAATACCTATAAATTAGATTTTTGTTATACGGACAATAATAATGTTGGTATAGATTTATCTAATTATGAAGCAAAAATGCAAATTAGACGAACACCAGACTCCGAATATTTACTTGCTGAGATTATAGAAAATTATCCAACAGGAAGTTTTGGTAGGGGATTGTCTGGAGATTTTGTTAGTGGTTCTGGGACTACTGGTTATACTGGGGGTCTAATATTAAATTACTCAGGAACTACTGGGGATGTACATATTCATATAGATGGAGAAACAACCTATGGTATTCCCGTAGGTAAGTATAACTACGACTTACAATTGAATAATTCTATAACAGGAATACGAACTACAATATTACGAGGTAGATTTGAAATTTTAACAGTTTCGAATATAGTAGAACGCTCTGCTCCTATATTCTCTGGAGAGGGATTAATTGGAGGTAGCGAGTAATGGTATATTGGTCTGAGGGTGATATAATACAACCTTATTTTTCTCTATCCGGATATCCACCCCCAACAGTTCAGGGATATCAATGGTTAAGTAACGATAGTATACTCGTGGGATATACTGGTAATACTTATCAGATAGGCACTGCTGATATTGGAAATATAATATCAGTTAATATTACAGCTATTAATTTCTATGGTTCTACTATATCTAACATATCAATTGGTGATGCTGTTACTGGTAGTACTACTGATTTTGCTCCATTTTTTACTGGAACACCCAACGCATCTGCGGTTGGACAAACTACTTTCACACAAGTATTTATTGATGATATTGGTTCGACTGGAAATCCTCCGCCAATAGTATCTTACCGATGGTCACAAAATGGTAGTATAATTAATGGAGCAGTAAATCAGTCATACACACCAACTATTACTGGACCATTGCTAGGTAACATAACTCTATCAAATTATGTCGGTTCTACTGGTGCCACTATAGACTTTGGTACAGTTATTGAGTCGGGTGACTTTGCTCCAACCTTTACTGGAACTCCCCAAGGGTCTACTCTGACCCCAGACGTAGGAGAAAGATTGGAATTTCTCAACTATGGTTCTACGGGAGTTCCTGAACCTGTCACATCTTTCCAGTGGTATGATGATGATGTTGTTATCTCTGGTGCTACTGGATATGCATATGTTGTTGGTGCTACTGGTGAACTTGCAGGTGCGAAGAAGACAATCATAGTTACTGTCGGGCTTGCTGCGGGTGGTAATGATGGAAACCGGTTTTACTTTGATGGCGTACAAAATCCTGTAGACTATCCATTAACCAGAGGTGTTGAATATATATTCGATCAATCTGATAGTTCAAACGGTACTCATCCATTGGTTCTTAAAAATGGTGGTGATAACTATTCTTGGACAACAGACACAAATCCCGGCGGAGAATTGTCCAATGGTATTGGTGTAAGAACATTAATTGTTCCCGCTGATGCACCAGCATCACTGACATATGTCTGCAATATTCACGGTCCCGGAATGGGAAATTCTATTACTGTTACAGATGTTATTAATAGTACTATAGCCGGACATATAGATGGTGTTGTTACTATTACGAATGAATTGGGATCTGCTGGAGAAACAGTAGATTTTGGTATTATTGGTTCTGAATTAGTTGTCCCATCCTTCACTGGAACACCTAGTGCATCTGTCTTTGGACAAACTGCCGGATTTGCAGTGACTATTCAGAATGTTGGCGCAACAGGATACCCCCCACCATCAACAACATACTACTGGACTCAAAATGGTAGTATAATCAATGGTGCGGGTGGTCAATCATACACACCGAGTGATACTGGACGGTTATTTGGTAATGTAACTATAACAAACGGTTCCGGATCTACCGGCGCAACGGTGGACTTTGGTGATATTATTGCATCACCGGGATCATTTTGGGAACCATTTAGTGTTGCACAGTCAGAAATTAGTTCACTGTCTGAAAATCAAAACATTGACTTTGGTATTCGTAAGTTTGCTGCGTCAAATTCAGACCATCTAGCAGATGGAATTAGCCTCACGGCACGGAGTGTGGGGATTTCTGGTGGTCGATTTAGTATGGCTAAAACTGCAACTTGGGTTGATATTGGGGATGGTGTGTATGCAGCAGACCACGACTTCAGTGACTATGAATCGTTGATGTTCTATCTGATGGATGGAAATGCATCAACCAAACCTCTACTCGCAGTCAATCCATCACCACCATCCGAAATGGACCCGTATCGTTTCTGTTACAATGGTAATTGGTTTACCGTAAACAAACAGTCGGCTGGCATCACTAATGGTATTGTTCATACAGTCGCAGGTGATAATGCGTACAACGAAACCATCCTTGGATGGACGATCACTGATGCAACACTCAAGTCGCAGGTCAACGATATTCTAGCGGGTGTTACGGTAGGGATCACGGCTGGGCCGTGGACACTGATTCACTCCTCATCAAACACCGTATCAGCGGCAAGAATTGAGTCTTGGGACAATACGAGCGGTGGTTTAACCCTTGCAGCACTCGGTGGTGGGAGTCTGACAACTTATCTAACGTACCTAGACTTTGCCATATGTGGTATTCCCGGTCAGACACTTAAAAGTGGTGAGTATACATGGGATCTCACGAATGGTGTCACAGCAGCGCGGGCTTTATATAGACCTGCAAACGGCGATGCTTCAGATGCACGAATCCCAGTCAGTGATTATTGCTTCAAACTTGGTGGTGGAGCAGGGGTTGGTGTTACATTAGAAAATGTGATAATGGAAGGACAGGCTTTAAGGGGTAGTGCAGCAGGTGTAATTCGGGATAACGGAGCATATGGTTCTGCTGTCGTCTCCAACTGCTCAATCACCGATGGAAGTCGGTTCGCAAGAATCAACTACACACCCATAACATTCGACAAGTGTGTCATGAGAAGATGTAGTGGTCGTGGTGCTGCCGTGCGTGATGGTAGTACGTTCACAAACAACATCATAGATCATGTTGAAAGTTTCTCTGGTGTTCTTATACAGACGGCTACCCCAACGTCTGACCTCAAACACTCGCACATAGAGAACAATGTATTCTCTCTCGAAGCGTCTACTCACGGTCAGGGATTGTCTTTGTATAAGGACTCATGGCGTAATGCGACAGTTAAACACAACATTTTCTATAATTGTCAAAGGGCACACTCTTTCCAGCCACTCGATGGAGCAGGCATCGGTGTGACTCTGGCATATGGATATACGTTCGAGAACAACCTCGTCGTCGTCGATAAGGTTCTTGATATTCAGGGTTTCCTATCAGGACAAAAAACAATTTCGTTCAACGGAGCACCAGACACAGGATTGAGTGGAAGCACTGGCGCCCAAACTGTTACCATTCGTAACAATACATCTGTCATAACAGATCTAGTTCCAACAACATTCACACTTTCGAATAGAAGACAGTTGTCTTCAATGGACTTAAGAAAAATCTGTCACTCTACCGTCGTGGTGGAAAACAATATCGTATCGGGTATAAATGCACCAAATGGTGAGTCTGGTGATAAAGCAGGACACACACACGCAAATAACCTACAGTACAATTACGCTAGTGAAAATGCAATATCTCTTACTGATAAACGAATTCATACGAATCTTGATGACTATTTAGAGTCAGGAACTTTCCAAGGCAAGACGGTGGGTGGTGGTGCTAGCGACGGAGGTGTTCTTGGTGTGCGTTGGTCAACTGTTCCAACGTCCACCCAGATTCAACAAATAGTTTCCACTGATGATGTAAACTGGGACTCTACATATCCTGCACTTACGTTACCGGCAGGAGCATCATACTCAAGAGCATATGAAGAAACACAGGCATGGGGACTCACTGGTGGTGGTACTGGTGACCTTGGACCGTGGCAAGCCGCAAATGCGTCATGGGGATCCGATGCAGGGACTCCAGTTTATGCCTATGGTGCAGTAGGAGCGGCCGGTGTGACTGGTTGGATTCCCGGAAGAAATGCAGCACACTGTAGTCCTGATTATGTTGGTGACAATATTATGTGGATATGGGACTTTTATGGTTTGACATTAGAAAGAGATAATTTCGTCGATGGTATGTCTGGCGACTACTACAGACTACAAGTCACTGTGACCAAGGGTGGTAGTGGAGACAACTCCTCTGGAGGATATTATGCGGGTAACACAGGGCAGGTTTATAACTACTATTGGGATCCTAACACAATTAGCACACATACAAGTGACGCTTTGCGTTGGTCGATAGGTGATCTAGGTACAGGAAGTGACGAGTGGCCTACTAGTGGCATAACTGGTAGCATGTGGGGAAACAATCCACTATATACACATACTTTCCAATCTACACCATTCGTAGGAACCAACACCGTTTCATTGACATATTCAATTACACATGTAGGATATCCAGAACCATGAGTTTAATAACAGACAATTATCAATGGGACATTCAGTATACTGGTGCTACACCAGTGACCGGAACATTTCTAGATGGCACTCCTTGGATCTATCCAAACGGAGCGACTTTGGTTTTAGTGGGCGTGTCTCCGGGTCAGACTCTCGCTGCACCTGAAATACAAAATTATGGATTTGAAAGTGGGTATTCTGGAGTTACGTTGCCTGTTGGTGGTACATATGCACCCGGAACTTTCCAGACATCATCGGGTGTGACATTACCCGGTGCAACTGGGATGGTAAATCAAACAATTATCAATCCACATTATGGTAAAATTAAAAGAGATGCCGCATACAGAGGTATTTCGTATGATTATGGTACGTTTGATGAAAATGTAAATTGTGTTACTGGACAAGTTGTTACTGGAAACCAACCCACAAATTATGATCTTTTGTTTGATTTTAGAATGGGAATTCAAGACGACAAACCAGAGTTGACTGTTGGTAGATACTTTGATTCGAGTCAAGGTGTAACACAATCAAACAACGATGGAGTGATAAATCCCGGTGTGACTCTGGAAGCCGGTGACATGATTGTCACTCAAACTGCATACACTGGAGTCATGGGAAACAGTGAAATTTGGACTGGTGGTGGAGGAGAAGTATGTTGGACTCAATCATGGGGAGTGTGTACCGTTGTTGGATCGATTCCGCCATCAAATGCGTTCAGGCCTCCTGTCAACTGGGATCCTACGGACAAAGCAAACAGACCAATACTGACAGAAGTAGACGACTTGTCCGGACATATCGTTTCTTATCCAAATTATAATTTCACAGAGGACACAAAATCATGGACAGACACTATAATCTGTCCGGAAGAAATTGAGAATGATTCATATGTGGGCAACCCAAAACAAAGACCGGGAAGCTTGAATTTAGTTCCAATGTGGAATGACAACTCCAAACTTCGCGGGACTATGAAAGCACAGTCTACATCATACCGTGAGTATGGTGGTTGGGAAGCCATGCAAGACGAGGCAAGAATGATTTCTGCATTTGATCCGGGTGTCACGGCTGACGACAGGATTGAATATAGAAGATTGATGACACAAAAAGGAATCGATGTCGGAATGGCTTCATATAGCCTAGGCAAATTCTTTAAGAATAATGGATATCACGGAGGAGAATGGAATCCAAAGATATACTTTGCTTACCTTGTTACCCAAGACTCCAGATTATTTGACGTACTAGATTTTAAATTTGGTAACACATCAAATGAAACATACAAAGAAATTTCAAAAACTGGGCCCGCTGGTAAGAAATTAACTAAAGGTTACCATGAAACTGAACAATCTCAACAAGGTGGACCCCTTTGTAGTTTTAGACACTTCGATCTTAATGTGAGAGAAAGTGGTATAAGTGGTGGTACTGCATACATTGTAATAGATAGACCAATAGACTCAAGTGCAAATAATTTAGTTTATTATAACCAAGATGGTTCGACATACGAGGGACCGGGAACGAATCCAGTGACCGGCACTGATGGAAATGTATACAATGGTCCGGGAATTACATCGAGTCGGCCGGTTGCTTATCATGGACTGTTTAGTGATGAACTAGGCATATCTCCGTCGTCTAAGTGGTGGGGATTGTCAAGCAATCAAAGAAAACTCAAAGACGCATATTTAATGAGTGCCTATGTGAGAACCAAGGGCCCGTCTGGTGGAATCTCCAGAATCATATGGACAGATTCCACAGATCCGGCTCCGGGTTATGTTGGGTCATGGAATCCAATCGAAGGCACAGCGGGAACTCAATCTACTTGGGAGAAGAATCCAGATTATATTACAGCGTGGCTTCAAGAAGATATTGTTGGTGGTGGTCCAAATGGAATTACACAAGCAGATCTATCTAATGCACTCGTTGAAACCAGACCCAACTTAGAGTATAGAACAATAACATACGGTGAAAAGAATACTTCGACAGAAGCAGGAGATTATGCGTACACATATTCCTTTATCAGTCATGTTCTCTCTAATCAATTGATATACAACTCAATTCAAAGTGCAGGAATTACCCTTCCCCATTGGGGACAACTAATGAAAAATAGATCTAATTTCCTTACAGCAACTGATGCAGGGAAAAATGTACTGGTACATTGGTCCAACGCGGCATATAATGTAGGACATATACCAAATGGTAATTTCTTAGACACCAGAACATTGTATCACGCTATGCTCAGGCAAGAGTGTGCTGCCGGTGCAAGTTTGTCACCAGCAGTCATGGAAAACACAGAAGGTGAAAGTATGCCCACCAGTGGTCCCAGTGAGTGGGGCAGATTAAGGTGTTTAGATGCTTCTAGGTGGTATGATTTACCATCAACAAAGACATGGGAAGAACTACAATCAATCACGGGTGCATCTGGTGGAGTCACATCAATAGCAAAGTCAAGTAACGGCACATATTCGCACTATAGAATTGGAAGCGGTCAAGAACTGGGAAGTCCGGGTTGGACTCGGTGGTATTACACATCAACCGATGGTCCACCAAATTTTGCTACCACAGGTACGGGACCAACGGGCGAGCTCGTTCTCAAAGGTTGTCCTAATGAATGGAGTAATTATGATGGTCCTGCCTATGCTATGTGTCCCGGCGCGACATTTGCTTATGGGTTAACTCTGACTTTTACATCAGCATCTAGTGGAACCGATACTAATTGGAACGCTGCATGGAAACTAATTGATGATGTAGTTCCCTTTAATATGATCGGTCCTTTCCTTGGTGGTGCAAATGATTTTCCTGCACCAAATATCATATGGACACGCAGTGCAGATCAGTAATATTTAAGTTTTTAATTTTCAACAAAAATTAATTCCTAAATACAGTAGGAGATCTGTATGAGTAGCACAAACATAGACTACCAGATAATTCATTATCAGGGTGATACATATACTCTTCAATTTAATTACTTAGATGATACTAAAACTGCAGTTGATTTGTCTGGAGTTTCAGCAGAAATGAATATCAGAAGAGCACCCAATTATGATAAATTGGTTGCTTTTATTGATGATTCGTATCCCACCGGGTCATTTGGAATGAGTGGTGATGGGGGGTTTACATATGGTAATGGTTATTCTGGAGAAACTGGTGGAATAATACTAAATTATGATGGTGTTACTGGTGCTGTATATATCTTAATAGATAATAAGACAATATCTAATATACCAGCAACAAGAAATTTTTATGATCTTACGCTTACTTTCAATGATACAGGAGAGGTGAAAACTATACTTACAGGAACATTTGAATTGGCTAGGGAAACCACACGATAACTCTAGGAGAATCCAATGGCAAAAATAGTTTTCAAAAATAGATCTAATCACATACAAACTTCGGATGATATAGAAAATGTTACTATTAAAAAAGACGAAAGACTAAAGGTAAATGAAACAGTAGATGATGGTCTAGACAATGTAAAAATTAAACAGGATGAGAAATTAAATGTTAGTTTTGGTATTCCATCTTCAGGTCCGGTCTATATTGTAGGTGAACCCGGACCACGGGGTCCGACTGGACCAGCAGGAAATTATTTTTATTCCAACACTGCACCGGGAGTCGAAGCGATCACAGGAGACCGTTGGTTTCATCCACCATCAGGTTTAGAATTTACTAAAATTCAGGGTGCGTGGATTCAATTGTATAGGAACATAAAGTAAAAAAACGCTATATACTATAGCAACAGAATATTTGGGGATATTATGCCAGAGATTAATTTTCCAGCAATAAACGGTACAGACGGCTCTTCATGTGATGTATACTCATTTGGATTTACATCCGGATGTACAAATGCAGATGGAACTAACAGAGGGTTTACTCAAGATTGGTTCTTTGACGGAACTATAGGTGCTTGGGTTTCAGTAACTGTAGGTACTACCGGTGGTGGTGCCATAATAGATGGCTTTACCTACGATTCGCCTAATCACAGAGCACCCGTGATGACGGGAAATGGTGATATAAGACAAATTGCATTCTTGGATCCAGTTACCGGTGGACTTACCTTTGATTACATAAAAACATACGATGTAGTAAACCCAGCTGAAGTTAACTATACAGTTAATTCGTTCCAATGGTTAGGACATGCTGGATATTTAACACAAAATAGTTTAAAGAACAATGGCAGAAATCTTACCACTGGGGTAACTCTGTGTGCTGATAATTCACATCAGTATGTTTTTGGCGCAACAACAGATTCTAGCACTGGATTTAAATGGTATATCAATAGAACATCAACGTCTAGTGACAGACCTTCGCCGTTTGCACCATCACCAGTAAATCAAGCAGCAGAATTTCTTCTTAGCTACGCCGAATTCACTTCTGACTACACAATCGGTGATGTTGCTGGAACTTCCGCTGGCGACAACGTACCATTCTTGGGTGGAACATACGCATTCCTAGACTATAATACTGGAAACTCCGGGGAAATTATATTAGACAGTGGTAATAATAACGGACCAGTGATTGGATTTACAACAGCAGGTGGTCCAATAGTAAAATCATTCCAACCACAACTTAAGCATACAAAAGTTCCGGGAGTTAATGATCCGGTTAACGAGACTAATTTTGCTACGAAAAATCCTAGTGGAGTTCAGTTCATAAGACACGAAAATTGGCTTTACTTTGCTTCTGTTATGAGCTTAAGTGGTACAGTTGCAGACAAGGAAGCAGCTCTTGCAATTGTAACTGCAAGTAATGGTACTGCACTGAAACTGCCAAGAACAGGTATTGTAGACAATGTTCAATTGTATGGCAGTCGAGTTTTATTAGATCCTATGCTCAATAATTCTTCTATTAATGGAGAAACATTAACCGTGACCGGTGGTCCGACATTAAAAACAGAATATGATCTATTGAATTATGAATTAGATGCTGTGAATTTCGGTCCAAATGTTGTGACAACAACTCCGTTTTATCCTATAATTGCAATACCAACGAGAGCTTTGCCAGTAGCAAGCACACTCTCGGCAAGAAGACGAAAATTCATTGATGGTATATTCCAGATTGGAACTAATGGTGCTAAAAATGGATTTAGTATTGCTGGAGTTAGCACAGTTAATATAACAAACGAGAGAAACTTTGTGGAAGAATATACAGTTTTCTGCAGCGAACAGCCCGGGGGAATCGGTCCCAGTACTCCCAATTTCAGATTAACATTCGACTACACATGATCGAATTGAATAAGCACTTAAGGAATTAATTTAGATGGCTAACAAACTCAATAATTTTCCACCTGCAGGCCTTCCGGTTTCTGCTGGTATCAAAACCCTAAACAGAGATCCTAGAACATCTTCCGGCACTGGGTATTATGTAACAGATGCTCTTTCTATAGACTTTAGAATTCAAGGGTTTGTTACTGATAATTCTGCTGAAACAGATGCCCATATTAATGAATATAAGAAGGATGGTGTTAAATTCATCATCGATACAACATCAATTCCTTCTGCGATTATTGGTTCATATGAATCGGGTAGCAGTGGTGGATATGGTGCTCTAGCAATTGGGGATGTTGTTGTTTGGAATGGTGCCCAAAACGATGGTGCTGGACAATGGGAACTCTGGTATGATGCAAGTTCAGACGGACTTAGTGGTCCTTCTGGTGGTGCTTTTGGGTATGTCGTAGAAGAAAATCAATTCTATGGCTATTATGGATCTGGTGCTTCTGGGGGATGGAACACTGTAGGTGTTGGCAATACAGGTCCAAAGGGTGATACTGGACCCGACGCTCTTGTTGGTGCAAAATATGTACAACAGGGCAATGTAGCTGCAGTTAATGCGGAAGGTAAAATACGAATAGAAAATAATGATTCGCAACACGCAATACGAATTCACAGAAATGCTGCTGGTCTCAATGGGTTTGTTGGTGCTACTTCAGACCTTATAAATGTGTTTTTCCCGAATGGTGTTGCTGCTTCGAATAATGACACAAACCCCAAAGTCGTGGTTAGTTTCTACAACGATACGATTGATCAAACCTTTGCAATTAGAGCGTCTCTCAGAGCAGACGCTATTCAAGAGACTGATGGTAGCGAACTTTTACTTGATATCAATGATGATGGTACATACAACTTCTTCGAAGTTCTTTGTTCTACCTCGGGTAGTGGGGAATGGAGTGGTACTGGAGTTGCTTGGAATGAGAATGATGAAATTTATGTTCTTGCTCTTTCTGACGGTGTAGCAGGTGCTGATGGTACTAATGGTGCTCCGGGTGTCACCGGACAGGGAATTACATTCGGAGCCAATGTTGCTGGTGAACTCAACATTCAGTATCTTGATGAAAATGGAAATACATTTGGTAATCTTGTTCCAACAGGTATTGTTGATGGTGCAACTGGTGATCCCGGTGAAGTAGGATTCCTACTTGCTGCAACCGGTTCTTCTGCCGGCATGGTCGCGCCAATTTACTGGGGTAACAATACAGATGGAGATACGGGTAGTGTCCAACCCGGTGAAATTTACTATACGAATGTTGGTGGAGAAAAGATCATAGCAATTCACCATACTCCAAGGGAAGGTTCTTCCGCAACACCATTCGTGTTTGGCTTTACTGCTGGAGATCTCCAATCAGGAACAGAATTTGAAAACAAGAAGGGTTCTTTATACTTCTATGAGCAACTTGATAAAACCTTACTTCTTAGATCATTCCTAAAGTATACCCAAGCAAAATGTTTGAGTAGTCCAGAAATTGTTCTACTCAAGGGAATTACAGATACCCAGATTACCGGTGTAAGTGATGCGGAAAGACTCGGTATCACCCTAGATGGAAGTACATCGAAAGACATTTTCACACTCATCTCACCTGATGGTTTGAGGGGTACAGGTATAACCTTTGGTGCGATCGTAGATAACAAACTTTTCCTCGATTATGTTGATGAAAATGGAAATACATTTGGTAGATTCGAATCGGTAGAAGGTGTATCTGGTGATGTCGGTGGTATGAACCCGTTTAACATTCCATACTCAATTCAGGGGACTACGACTGACGCGACAAACGTTCCCCTCGAACAAAATCTAACAACAACCGAAGAAGTTGGCACCAACAAATTAGAAACTCTATCTGTTAATGTTACAGCAGGAAATGGTGACTTTGTTGCTGATTATATTAAGTTTCCGGTCAGCAATAACAGTCAAAATAAGAGTGGCTTCCTGACAGTATTTTCTACTACTAGTGTAGAAGACTTTGGTGTGTTTAGATTTACAACAGGATCGATAACCGAAGGCGATGGTGACAATGATTTCGTGACCTATGGTAGTTCTGCTAAACCATTACAACATGTTGGTGGTAATATCACACAGATCGTTGGTAGCACTCCGACTGGATTCACGAGCGGTACTAATGTGCTGTTTGCAATTAACACAGACGGTGCTAAAGGTGCTGGTGGATCTGCTGGTGCAGGATTTACTTACGGAAATGAATATTTCATTACAAATATTACAGCTAAACCAGAGGCAAGAACAGACGGTACTGAATTAGAAATTGGTGATAAATGGTTCTGTACTGATGTCGGTCTTGAGTTTACATACTTAGGTGTCTCTGGTGATGGATTCGTCAACACGGTAGCCGGACCCGGAACAGGACCTACTGGTGACGGTGATTATCCAGTTGTGTGGGTCCAAACAAACAACGCAAGACAGGGACAGCAAGGACCACGCGGAGATAGAGGAAATGATGGTCTACAGGGTAATGATGGTGCTACTGGTATAGATACCTTTAGTACATGGTCATCATCGGGATTGTATGATGAAAGAACTGGTGTATATGTTACTAGACAGCAATGTTTACTTGCGTCACCCACCAGCGAACTTATAATTAACACTCACTGGGATCTTTTAAATAGTGGTGCGGGTGCAACAAATGGATTCTTTGTTGTAAAAACTGGTTTTGAAAATGTCGCTCAGATTCCGGGATTGTTCGACCTCGGGTCTGATTGGAACTCTGTTACCTCGAAGTGGTCACCAGTAGTAACAAATACACCGGGTGTTCCCGGTTCAGAAGGAGACACTGGTCCTACTGGAGACAGTCTCATAAAGTTTGTTGCAGACGAACAGGATGATGGTCGGGTTTTCTTGGATGCACATATTCTTCCCGAAGGCGGGGATCCAACTGATCCGAATGACGTAATCATTACAAATATTCTAGATTCGTCGAGCAATGAGGTTAACTTTAGAGGACCAACTGGTCCATCCGGTAATCTTGTTGGAAGTAACAATGAGATAGTTTTCATTAATGGGAATACCGGAGAAGGAACAAACGCAGCAATCATAGACGATAATAGTGGTAATGAACGATTAGTTCTCCAGAATTACCGAGAAGAAACTGTCAGTAGAAATATTAACATTGTTGATAATCGTTTAACTCTAGATTGCAATGAACCTGTTGTTCACTTGCGTGTGACAGGCAACGAAACAATAAATTCAGTAAATCTTAATAATTGTAGTAATCCGGGTGACGGAACAACAGTATACATACACCAAGATAGTGGTACAGTTACTTGGAATGCAAACCAAGCAGATGAATATCTGCGTAATAACTCGGACTTCGAAGAGGTTTTTGTAAGTTCTCAAGGTTTCCCAACTCCCGGTAAAATAGAATTTGGTTCGGGTGAAGTCATAGGAGCGTTTACCTTCAAATTCATAGTTAATAGTCCAAGTACATTAGTAATCAATTATGTACAGTTTGTAACCCCCGAGTGATTGGAAATAGATGTTAAGAGGACATAGAAGTACTTTCAAGCCTACATCAGGCTCATGTTTAGACAGAAATAATTCGCCTTTGGGAATAACCCAAAGTATAGGTCTAGGTGAAAACACAGACGTAGGATTTAATTCAGGTGATAATTTTACTGATTTTGAACTCGCACCTGACGTAACTATAATTGATGTTCCTTCTGACGCTTCTATTGTTAGAGTTTATACAACCGCTGCAGGTAAGCAAGCTGCTTGCATTACCTATAGGGATCCATGTAATAACGGTGGATCATTCTCATGTCCTGCAGATTCTGGTTGCTGTCCAGCATGTACAACTGGGATTTGTTGCGTTCCAGAAACCGGTGAATGTAACAATGGTATTTGTGAGGAGGATTGTGAGGGCTGCTGGACAAAGTTTGATGTTGACGCGTCACAGGACGATATTGATGCCAAATGTGAATATTGTGGTAAGTGTGCTTGTTGTGAAGAAGGTAGCGATTCTCCATATTGTGAATGTAGTGAAGATGGTGTCACTCCACCAGAAGACGGTTCCGGAGCCCTTTGTTTTTTGGTTCCGGCGGCCGGCTGTAGAGCGGTAGATAGTTGTACCGAATGTGATCTCGACCCTGATCCGGGTTGGAGATGTGAAAGTGCTGATTGTTCTAGCGGTTATAGTGATTGTCAGTGTCGCTTCTTTGAAACTGGAGGTGGTGCGGCATCAAAAGAAGAATGTGAGGAAGCAAATCCAAGCTGTAAAGGTGGTGCCGAACCCGGAGAACGGATATTTCAGTGTTGTGGGTCCGGCTGCGAACCCGTGGTGATCCCTATTGGCGGTGGTCAGCCGATAATATGTGCGGGTTCATCTGGTTTCTTCTGCACCGAAGGAGACTGTAACAAATGTTGTTCTAAAGGTGTAACTGAGTTTAGCCGGACAAACAGTGCATATGCATCTTCAGTTATTCCTGCATTCTCTACAAAAAAAAAAAATGCTGGTGATAACTTATCTGCAACACAAAAATCAATTCTCGATAGAGGAAAACCAACTCTTACCACTGCAACAGCAATTAATGCTAGTGATACGAAAGCATATAATGCAAGATTA
>Ga0181377_1000034_pt1 | contig 57212 bp, 43 predicted proteins | sample LowvirmetaG_9_FD_130160 | JGI IMG/M metagenome (GOLD analysis project Ga0181377, IMG submission 130160) | Marine viral communities from the Subarctic Pacific Ocean - Lowphox_13 viral metaG | ecosystem: Environmental > Aquatic > Marine > Oceanic | place: Subarctic Pacific Ocean | collected...
AAAGATTAGATTACATCCATATCCAAGCAAGTAACTGTTCCGTAGAAGTCGGCGCGAACCATTTTCTTTCCGTAACGAGTCATTACACCTTTTCTTGGTGTAAAGTCTTCTGGTGCGAAGATTGTTGGAGTAACAATTAATGGTACATATGGAGCGTAGACGTATCCAGACTCAAGGTATGAACCACCTTTGTATCCTACAAGGATCTTGTTGCGTGGGAAGTAAGGATCTTTGTAAACAGTAAATCTGTTAGAAAGAGATCCGATAGCCTCAGCACCAATCGAGAATGGAGTTCCTGCTTGACCTTGACCGTCCAACTTAATAGATGGCTTGTAAAGAACAGAAGCTTCAAAGATTGTTGCAACCTCAGGAGAAACAACTAAGAAGTTCGCTGAACCACGAAGTGTTTTTCTGTGAATTTCATTAGCAACGTCAATGATAGTTTCAACCAAAGTTTCATACCATTCACGAACTGTTCCAGTAAATTGAGGTCCAGTTGAGAGTGAACTAGCCAGTGATTGTTCGACACCATTTCTCTTGTTCAAGAACTTACCAGGAGCACGTGACCAGAAGAAGTTAGCACCTTTTGCTTCAACAAGAAGATCGTTAAGAATCTCACGATCGATTTCCAAAGCAATTTGCTCAGAAAGGATTTGAGTCAATTCAACCTCAGCGTCCATCGAGTGGTAAGCATTAAGGTCTTGAGCAAGTTCTGGAGACCAGCGAGCTCTCAACTTACGAGTTGTTGCTGTAACAGCGATACTCTCGATCTTAATGTCGATCTCAGGAATTACTGGAGTTGGTGTACTAGCAAAGTTTGATTCGAATGAAGGAATCGTTAAAACACCACCAGCTCCACCAGCTTCTTCAGTAACTGAATCGCTAATTGGGAAAGAAGCAGTCAAGGCCAAGGCGTCTGTAGTCGTTCCAGCAAGAGTTGTTGCTGCTGATTCGATCACAAACAAGACAGCAGCGTTGTCAGCTGAAATTGTTGCAAAAGGATCAGGAGTAAATGAAACAGAACTTAAGGCGCCAGCCATTGTACCTAACTGGTTAAGACGTCTAACATTAAGAACATTAACACCACCTTGAACTGTGGCACCTTGAGCTGTCGCAGTTTGATTGACGTTAATGGCAGTTGGAGTTGACGAAATAAGTGAAACTTCTTTGACTTGAGTCGGATCAAGTCTTCTAGAATTGTCATCGATTAAGTGACTAGCTGAAACTAAAAGGAACTGGTATGATTTTCCTTGATTATCAATAAGATCACTAATTTGCGGATCAAATTGTAACAATTTTCCATCAGAACCAGATGTAGTTATTGCAGCTGCAGCAGTAAATGAAGCAGCAGCGGCGCCACCAAATGCACCATTAATTACCTCACCACCTCTAGCATCTGCTGGGTTGACAAGTTGCTTTGAATGAACTTTTGAATAAGAAGTTCCAGCAAGGTCATATTGACCACCAACTGCATTAGCACCAGTACGAATACTAGAACCACCTGGGTTACCGTACAAAGAATCACCTTCATTGTAAGTTGATCCGGCAGTAGCAGTTAAGTTACCGTTAGTTTGTGTTGCATCACCACCAACGTCAGATCCATAAGTGTAGTCTAAGTAAAACAAAAGACCAGATGGAAGTGACATAGGTTGAATTGATACCAATTCGTTAGCAACCAAACCACCAAATACACGACGTACAATTGGGAAAGCGATATTAGTAAAACCATCGATGTTACCTGCGCCACCTGAGCCGTTACCTAAGGTATTAGCTTCACGAAGAACTTGTGCTGCTTGGTTTTCTAAAAGACGAGACATAGACTCGCGATTATGATCGTGGAGACCTCGTAACAAACCTGTACGAGCCCACTTTTCTTGAATTCTGTTAGCTTCTTGACCGACGTGACGATCGCGAATGCCTTCAGTTAATTGATTTAATGTAAATGATCTACTCATGTTAATTCTCCTTTTGAAAGTAGTTTCTATTTATTTAGATACCCGCCAACTTTTGCCATCTGCTTAACTCATTGTTAACTGATGTTGCTGTTGATTGGGATGAAGTTGTTGCCCTAGAAGAGCTCCCTAAGATACGTGACTCAGAAAGCGTTCCTTTGCTAGAACCACGACTTAAAGTCTCAGTCAACGAAGTATATAATGATTTTGCTTCTGTTAAAGTAGCTGCCTCATCTAATGCTTTAATAACTGATTTCTTTTGCGACTCAGACAAAGCTTTATTTTGAAGTAATTTGTTTACATACAAAAGCTTTGCATTAAATAAATTGAGATCTTCCAACTGTTCACGAAGAGAATTAACAGCTCCTCTGTATTTGTTCAGTTTCTCTGACTGAGATCGATTCATGCGTCTCAGTTGGCGAATAGCCTCGTTAAGTTTGTTTATTTGAGGCGGGTTAACAAATGCATCTTGCCCTTCTTTACCACCACCAAATGCGCCGCTAACGCCAGCGTTTTGTTTTCCTTTACCACCGTAAGCACCGTCGACACCAGCTTTTCCGCCGCCTTTACCACCGAAGTGGTGATCAACTTTGCCTTCACGCATGAGCCTTTTAGCTCTATTAATTTCTTGTCTTAAAATTCTTGGATTAACATTATAAGCTTCTGCTAATGCCTCAATTTCTTCAGCCTCTTCAGGAGCTTCAGGTGCTGCATCTGGTAATTCAAATTCTTCTTCGCCACCAGCAGCTAATTCTTCACCGCCTTCACTGCCACCAACGTCTAATCCTAGCCCCATTAAGTCAGCTAGAAATTCTTCAACAGCTGCTTCAATTGCGCCTCTGTCGATATTTTCGTCTTCTTCACCAGGTGCCCCTAAATCTTCCATAGGTTCTGCTTCAAGATCAGGCATTTCTGCTTCTTCTTCTTGCTCAAAGAGAGCAGCTAATTCTTTCATAAGCGCTGCTTCATCATCTTCACCTTCACTATAATCCATTTCATCATATGAAGCTTCTTCCATATGATCATCCATTTCATCAACAGCTTCCCTTAAAGTTCTAAGGTCAACTTCATAATATTTTCTAGACATTGCTTCTCCCTTTTTACTAGATAAATTATTTGCACTTTCACTAAGCCTGTGCGATAAATTTAACAGTTGATCTCTATCCTCATCGTCCATTGATGCAACTGCTCCTTTTATAGCACTAAAAAGTGCCGTTTTTGACTTAGACTCATTTAGAGAATCTAAATTTTCTTCACCGATTAGCTCAGCCAAAGAAGCTAAAGCACTTTCATCTAAGTAAACTTCTTCTTCTAAGCTATTATCTTTTTCTTCTTTTTCTTCTTTTTCTTTATCACTATCTTTATCTTCATCGCCTGTTTCTTCTAATAACGATTCTTCAATAAATTCTCTAATTTGAGGCGTGATTGACTCAAGAATTGCTTTTTTTGCATTTTCTTCTGCTACTTCTTTAAGTTTTTTAGCGTCAGTAATTGCTTCTTCAAATAAATTGCTCATGTTTTATTGTCCTCACTTACCTTTAATTATTATGCGATAACAGTAATTATCACTTTATTTTTAAAAATTAATAATTTCCATGATATTCTTAATTTTGTTTACGTTGTTTTGAAATTTCAGAAATGCAATTTCATCATTACTTAACATGTCTGCCAAAGAAAAAATAGGATTTAAATTACCTTCACCAGGTGGAGGAGCAGGAGCTCTAGATGTGCCTTTTTCTGTTCCGTGAATTCTACCAGGCGCAGTAGTAATATAACGACTTGATGCCATTGATGACATTGCTGGACCTTTTGTGTTGTTAGACGACGAATAAGTAAGCCTAGGCGTCATTCCTTTTACAACAGGTGTTGTTGCATCGTCCCTTGGGTCTAAGTTTTTCTCTACTAGAGGCCTTGACAAGCTTCTTTGTGTATTGCTGTTAGGGTCTGACCTGCCGATATCAACTCTAGGCATTGATCTACCGTAGTCTATTTTTGGAGAGACGTCAATAAGACCGTCTTCTTCCTCGTAAGAGTCTTCTTCTTCATCATCTAGTTTAGGGTCATCATAAATGCCAAACTTCGAACCAGATGATCTTTCACCCTGAAAAGGCATGGAGGTTATTCCATACCCGCCGCTATTATCATAGTTGCCTAGCGGAACAGCAAACTCTAGAATGCTGTATTTTTTATGATTTGCCATCTGACCCTTGAAATGATCTACCTGATATGTATGAGCTTAAAGTGTTTTGCTCAGATAAACGCTGCGATGTCTCAGAAGGGGAAACGAGACCTCCTAGTCCAGTACCCCATTGGTTTTTAAACTCTTTGTCAGGAATCTCACCAGAATACTCTGGCTGATCTGCTGCATTAAAACTGCCGGGGCCAGGAGATGTTAAGTTAGGTGTGTAAGGAGTAGAAGGTAATCCACCGCCACCTGTTTCAACTTCTTCTAAGTTAGGTGCATCTACATAGTCACGATCAAAAGAGCTAAGACCGTTACCATTAAGTACGACGCCGTCTCTGCAAAGACTTTGGTGCGCCTTTTTTCTCTCAACATCAGATATCTCTTGTTTAAAAATAGGAGAGTCAGGAAAGGACGCTCTGAGGTTTACATCACTTCTCGAACCTTTTGATCTAGGTGTTGCAGGATTAGGTATTACTATAATCTGTCTTTGATCTGGCATTATGGCCTCCTTTTATTTTTAATATACTTTTCTAAAACTTTGATGATTCTTTTGTTGTCTTCTTGCGCTGATATCGCTTCTTTGTACATGATAAAAGCTTCAAGAAGTTTTCTTTTTTCTTTGTTCTCTTCAAGATTTCTTTCTTGAATTAGCTTTTCTTTTTCTTCTGCGATAATCGCTTTTAATCTTCTTGATGTTAAACGCTTAATAGATGACATTGTTCTCTCCAAAAAAAATATCTGAACCACAACAGTTCAGATATAACTATTAAGAAAATTTATTTTTAACTATCTATTTTCTTGACGAAGATGCAAAAGCTAGATTAGCCCAATTCGCAGAAGCGCCACCAAACAGATCACTTGGTTCACTTTGATCTACGATTTTTGCAGCTTGATCACCGCTAGCTTGCACGCTAGGACCGTTTGGCCTTGCGCCTTCTTTTTGTTCTCTCAAAGTTGTCATAGCAGTATCAGCTAGAATATCTGCCATAATATCATCTTTGGCTAAATGACTAACTTTTGATTTAATTTCGTCTTTTTCTGCGTGATAATCCCTCTTTTGATTATCAATCCCCATTGTTATATTATCCAAGTATGACTTAGGTTTTTCAGTTTGTTTTCTTGACGAAACTCTAGATCTAGTAGAATTAATTTTTGTTTCAGAAATTAATCGATCATTTGTTTCGTGCAATGTGCCTCTTAGCTCTCTTGACTCTTTAAGTGTTGCTTGTTTATTACCAACCAACCCCTCTGCTAAAATTTCAATTAAGCACTCTTTTACAATCACTTTTAATGCTGATTTTGTCTTTTTATTCATATTACCACCTCAGAATATCATTAAACATTCTATCAATTTTATCTGATTGGTTAAAAAATTTATCTAAATCTTTTCTTTGAATCTTATGTTCTTTTAGCATGAAAGCACCAGGTGTGGAAGGCTCAGAGACCATGTCAAAGCAAATTAATTGAAAATCATCTTGGACAATCGAGTTGCCTCCTTTTGAAACAGTTGATCCTACACCTCTCGAACTGATACCGAGTGTAACTCCGCTTTCTATTAATGATTGAATTATTTTCCCGCTAGGTGTATCAAGTATCTCAATCCTACCGTAAACATCGTCGTTTTGCATGTATGCCTCTCTAACAATATGAGAAACATTTTTCAACTCAACAACAGAAGAGTCTGGATGGTCGCATTCGCCTAGCGCTCTATTTTCTTTAATGAGCTTTTGGTAGTTCATAACTTCTCTCTCAAGAATTGTTTTAGGGTATATTCTACCATTTTGGTTTAGTGTGTCTGCCCTTTGAATGATTCCTGATAGCATTATTTTTCCATCATATTGCTCTTTTGACTCTTTAATTAGTGAAGGCGAACATTTAATAGGTGTCCACTCTCTTAAAACTTGTATTTTTTCAGACATTATATCCCCTTGTTGATTTCTTGAATTAATTTTGTCAACGATAAAAATTTAACGACATTGTTATCGTTAATTTGGTCAACACTAACTTCATTAATTTTTTGACGTACAGTGTCAACTTTTTTTAATAAAAATTTATTATCAGATTTATCTTCAAAATTGTCCAAGCTTTGTAATGCTTGCAATTTCTTTTTTGTAAAAAACTCTTTTAAAATTTCTTGATTTTTATCTGAATAAAAAACATAGTTTTCAATTATTCTTTTTTGATCAGAAGTTAATCCGTCGACGTACTTCTTGTTAAATTTTTCTGTCATAATTTTTAAAACAAGCCTATCACTGTGTGATATGTCAATTTTTTTCTCAGGTTCAGTAATATTCTCTTTAAGCATAATTTGACCTATTTTTGTTTCAAACTCTACTAACTTTTTAATGTCAGGAGACTGCTTTTTCCACTCATTAATTGCCATTTGAATTGTGCCTAAGTCTCTGTAATTTTTAATATTAGAGTAATAGAAGTCTTTGCTTAAATTATAATTAATGTCTCTTATCAACTTTGACTTTTCTTTGTCAACTACTAAAAAGTCTATATTGTTCCTTACAGCGTGCTTAGCCTCAGTTAAAATTGATGCGACCACATGAGTATTTGTTACTTTTGTTTGGGCAATTGCATTAAAAAGACGAAATTCTTTATAGATTTCATTTTTTTTGTTAAGGTGGCGCTCAATAAGTTTTGTTGCTTTTTTAGCTTCGCGCTTATTACCTTCAATGAGATTTTTACTAATGTAATTAAGTAGCAGCTCATAAATTATTCCGATATTTCTTTTTTTATTGTGCTTCGTCATTTTCTTCTCCTGATGAATTATCTTTGCTCTCAGAAATTAATACAGATTTAACCATTCTACTCATATCATCACCATGTCTCGTCTGCAAACGTTCTAGAGTCGATTTCATTCGCTGATCAATACTTGCATTATAAACTATCTGTGAATCTAAATATTCGTCAACATTAAAATCTTCTTCTAAAGTTAAATCTTTTGATGACGGAACAGAAGGCATGGTAGAATTTATTGATCTTAAAGATACGCTTTTGTTTAAATCATACTTATGCCTTTCTAATCCTGACACACTATCTTTTTTTCTTGTTTTACCTAAATTGTTATTTACGCCTGTCGAATTGTAATTAACTTTTCCTACCCTGTCGTCTTCGTAATCTTCTGAATCTTCTTCTAAGACTTCTGAATTTAGTTCTATTAACTTTTGAACTGTGATTGGGTAATTTTCATCTTCTATTGACTGAGTCTCTGATAGTCCTGGTAAATCAATACCGCCTAAATTTTGATCAGCGCCAGGAGATGGCCCGCCTGGTGGACCACCTAAACCAGTTATCCCGCCTGAAAATACTGGAGGGCCACCGGACGGATTTTCAGGTCCTTCAAGAGGCGCAAGTTGCGTAGACTCAATTTCTAAATCAGATAATTTATCAGACTTGAGGCCTTTCTTGATTGATTTAAGGTCATCGTCAGATAGTCTTAAAATATTTTTTTGGACCCAAGATCTATCAACAAGCCCAGCAGTTGATAAAGCCTTAGACGCGGCATCAAATCTTTCATTAACAAGTTGCAGTTTTTGTTGCTGTGCAATTGTTGAGGGATTTGATAACATTAATTTAAAATCTAATAAATCTTCATCGCTAAATCCATTACAGTAAAGATGAACAATCGCGATCTTATTCATTTCTGCGAGAACTGTCCTTTGTATTCTTGCGATTGTCCTACTAAATCTGATGTCTTCTTGTGATAATGTAGCTTTAGCTCCTAATCCCTCATCATAACCTAAGTAAGCTTTTGGAATTTTAAGTGCTGCAAACAATTTCTTTTGAATGTATTCCACATCACTTGTTTCGCCTTGAATTGTTTCTCCGCCTAAGGTTTCAATCTTTGTTCCAGTATCACCGCCTCGAACAGGAACAAAATAGTCCTCATCAATTGAGAGTGGATTGTATCTTAAGTCAACTCTACCTGTTTGTTTATCAACAATTGATGATCTCTTTAGTGATGTTTGAGCTTGCTCCATATAGTTTGCAACATCTTCAGGCGGTACATTACCGACATCAATATAAAAAACTCTGCGCCCAGGAGCTCTAACAACTCTATGAACTAACATTGCATCTTCTAATAAAATCATTTGCCTCCAGATCCTTCTCGCTGGTTCCAGAACAGATGAACCGTATGGTAAAAATGCATCATTTCCTAAAAGTCTCATGTGAGAAATTTGCCAATTTTCCAATACTTTGTTACCTTGAGTTACCCACCTGAAGCGAACAGCCATCGGATCTTTAGGGTCAAAGCCTTCTTCTCTTTCAATTTCAGAGATTGGTAAGGGATAGGCATTAATGACTCCATACTTAGGATGAACATCATTAAATAGAAAATGATCGCCGTATTTAACTAAGTTTCTTACCCATGATGACATATTAAATTCAACATTAAGTGTATCATAAAACAGCTCTGTTAAAATCTCTTTTATTTTAGGATTCTCTGAATAAATATGAAGCGTTTTGCCAGACTCATCAGCTGCGACAGATTCTTCGGAATATATATCAAGTGCGCTGGCTATCTCTGGAGTATATTCCATCTCAGAAAAGTCAGAGTATCTTGCCATTCGATCATATGTACCGTAAGCAGACATTGCATTGCTATACACTTGTGACTGATTTTTTCTAAACGATTCAAAAGCTGATGCTGTGTACTTGTCATCAGCTTGTAAAACGTTTCTCTTAATTACAGGCCCGCTTCTAAAAAGTCGTGTAAGCCTTTTAAATAAATTTCTGCTACTATTTTTTTCTGCCATTATTCTTCCTTACTAAAGGATCCACCTAAAGTCATTGTCTATTTTACTCTGATTTTTTGTATTTTTAATATCTGTGTTAAATAAATTTCTAGAGTCTCTGTTTTGTTTTGTGAGACTTGAATAGACACCTATCGGGTTAAAAACAGCACCAGGTGTGTCGTCGTATGTCTTTGAGCTGTGTGCCATTCCTTTTAACATCTGATCGTTAAGGAGCTTTGATGTTTTACTATGATCTCCTGAAGCATCAAATAACCACGAACCGATTGCTAGGCTCATGACTAAGTCATCATTATATCCTCTTTTTGCTCCGGCTTTACCTGAAGATGAAACAGAAAAAACTTTAAGTTCTTCATAGAATCGTGAGGAATAAGAGAGTAATGTTTTATTTCGCAGTACCTCTTCAAGTTTTGCGAGAATTGTGCTTTTTGTTTTGCCGTTTGTATTAAAACCGACGTTATCAGCAGAGTTACTAGGTGTATAATTACCTATAAAAACATCCTTTGACTTTTTTCTGTACATTCTGGGATAATCTAGATCTAAAAGCTTTAATATTGTTGCGTATCCGTAGCTGTTATTTTCAGGGCATATTAATGCCTTATTGTACTTTTTACCATAGTGTGAGAGAAGTTCAGCAAATTTATCCGGTCTAATCTTTCCTTTATATTCTGCAACAACTTCAGACTCATCTACATCTATGATGTGAAAAGTTGAATAGTCCTTAGCATCTCCTCTTGCTACGTCAGCAGAGATAATGTAACTATGAGAAGAAAGCGGGTGTTTCCAAATCCAGACGCACATATCATTTCCTTCACGCATCAAAGGCTTTCTAACATTTTGTCTCACCCATTCGACTGTGTTGTCGTCAAGAAAAGACTCTCCTGACAGTGCAAAGTCACACAAAAATTCTTGTGAGATTTGTCTTTTTGACATGTTTGACGTCATGTTGTCAAACCAAGCTTGATCATACTCAGGATTGTCAAACCACATAATCTTAATTGCGTTAAACTCGTTAAGTCCAGCTTCAGCGTCAGTATAAAGCTTATGATACTGTCCGCCTACACCGTTTGGAGTCGAAAGTATTATAGCCCTACCACCTGTTGACAAAGTCGGGTAAATACCTGTCCAGATAGTATCAAAATTTCTAACAAAAGCAGCTTCATCAACAATCAATAAAGAAAGAGCTTCTGAACGTCCAGCGTCTTCAGAAGTTGGAATTGCTTTGATTTGCGAGCCATGATCAAATACAATTTCTTGCTTATTATTTGAAACCATGTTAGGTAAAATAAGCCATTTTGGCAATGATCTAATCATTGACTTTACTTTGACAATAAAATTTTGTGCAACTTTAAGCTTTGTTGCAATAATCAATATACTTTGTTCTCTCTTAAATAGTGCTAACCAAGTTGCGTAAGCAGCAGAAAGCGTTGACAAGCCTTGCTGTCGTGACTTAAGTACGATATTAAATCTGTTGCCTCGAAAGTCATTAATGCAATCTTTTTGAAAGTCATACATTTTAAACGGTATTAGACCACGTGTAGGATGCTGTATCTTGACATATGTTTCAAAAAAATAGTTTGGATCCTTTCCGCACTTGATTATCTCTTGCACTTGAGCTCTTGAAGCCATTATGAAACCTCAAAATAAGCTCTTCTATAGATGTAAGCCTGACGTCTTTCTGAATATAAATTAAGATCTTGCACATCTGTCGATCTTTTATTTTTGTCTTCTTTTGTTTTTAAAGCTCTTCCAGCGTGCTCTTTCTTTTTAAAGTCTCCTTTAAGATCTTTCATGTATCTGTTAATATGCTGATTTAATTCATTTACGGTGTCGCTAATTACTTGATGTTGTTGTCCGTGCACTCCTAAATTGACAATGCAAAGTGACGTAACGCAAAGAGTTTCTCCTCCTAAACTAGCTTTTGTTACAACAGAGTTAACAGAACCTGGAGTTTTACAAGTCTTGTATCCTGCTGAGTAGCCTCCGTAGCTAGGGTTTCCGCCGTTTTCAACTGAATCGTATTCGGTTTGCATTGATGCTTTTCCAAAAGTATCATTAATTAAATTGCCTAGAATGTTTACTTCTTCAAAACTTAGTCCCATTTTATCTCCTCTGAGTTTAGCTTTTGCTTTAATAATATATAATCACGTAATTTAGTTTTTTCAGGACGCCACCCATTTTTCCAATCTACTCTTCTAGATTCAGCAAATGTTAAGTAGCAGTCGTAACAACAATCATATTCTTTGCTTTTTTCAAAATCTTTCTGGGATAGCAATGGATAGCTACACAAGTCGCAATAAAATTTTTCATTTAGACTTCCATTAACTATCTTAATTTCACGGATAATAGACATATGAATCGACACCTTTTCTTTGTATATCAATCGTATTATCAACAATATCTTTTATCTGGTCGATGTGAGATATTATCACAATATTTCTAAAGTATTTCTTTAACGATTGAAGTAGTTTACCACAAGATTCTAAGTTTGTTTCATCTAAAGCACCAAAACCTTCGTCAATCATAAGTATGTTTGTCTTAGGAAGAGTAGAGACATTAATTAGAGCGACTCTAATTGCCAAAGATGCCATCATCTTTTCCATGCCTGAACCTAACTCCACAATTCTTTTGCTATCCCCGTAATTAATGTATATATCCATCGCATTGCTTTCCAGATCTGCTTCTAGCTCAATTGTAAAACCGACAATTCCTTTTAAGATTTTTGATATTTCTTTGTTGATATGAGGTAGCATTGAGTGGATTATTTGAACAGGTATTCCTCTACTTGAAGTTGCCTGTATAAATAAATCATATATTTTCAAGTCTTTACTTAATATTTGATATTCTTTCTTTTGGCTAATCAAGATACCTAATTCAGCTTTAACTTTTGCTAAAGCTGTAATTAACTTTGTTTGTTCTTCGTTTAAGTGCTTAATTTCTCTCTTGATCTTGTCGACACGACTTTCAAGAATTTTGTACGTATCAGACTTGTCTTGATTTTCATAAAGTGCTAATAAAGACTCGTACTTTTCTTTTAAGTTAGGAAGTTTTTGCCTATTATTTTCTATATCTTTCTCACAAGAGTTAATTCTGACTTTACTCTCAGAAATTTCATTAACCATCTGGGATCTTTTTATTACAACTGTGTTGTATTTCTCAATTTGCTCTTCGTAATCTACCTTGTTTAATTTTCTAAAAGCTACTTGTAGATCATCGATTTTTACTCTAAGCGAGTGTATTTTATCCTGCTGTTTTTCTAAATTTAGCTTGTTTTTGTGAGAGTTTTTTATAAACTTGCATTTCGGAAATTTATCTCCACAAGGAACTTCGCTTAAGATACTAACTGACTTTTTAATTGTGTTAAGTTTGGAATTTTCTATTTTTAAATCAGACTTAAAACCAATAATAATTCTTTCAATTTCTTTAACAGCATCTCTTTTTTCTTTAATGTCGTCCAAATTGAAACTATCAATAAAAGTCTCAATCTTTTGTAATTTTTGATTTTTGTCAAATATCTCTTCATTTATTTTTTCAAGACTTAAAACGCTATTTTTAATTAGATTGCTAACACTTTTGTATTTTTCTCTTGACGTACTAAGATCTGACTTAGTGACGTGGTCAATGTTTGTATTTTGGTGCAAATTTTTGACAGCTTCTTCATATAGTTTCCTTAAGCGAATCTCTTCTTTTTTATTACCATCAATCTTTTCCTGGTTAGACTGTTCTTTATTCTTTGAATTTGATATTTCTTTATCCCAGTCGAGCTTTTTAAATGTTCCTATTTTTGACTTTAGCGTACTTGACTCTTTTTTTGCGTACTCATTAAGTTTGTCAAATACAGTCAAATCTAAAAAGTTAGATAAGATATTTTTTCTTGAAGTTGCTTTCTCTTTAATAAACGTATTCATTTCGCCTTGTGAAGCTAAGCTTGTCATCATAAAAGATTCAACGTCGCCCAGTTTAGAGCGTATTATTTTTTCTGTTTCTCGTCTTTGTTCATCTGTCAAATCTTCAATAACTTCTCCAGACTTATTAAGCTTGTAAAACTTAAGCGTTGTTGGAGCCCAAATTCCTTTCTTTGTTTGTTTTTTCACTGTCTGGCGAAATATTCTATACGGAACACCGTTTATAGTAATGTCAATTTCTGCCTTACAATTGTTGCGCCTTGTATTTACTATATGGAGGTTTTTAATACTACCCCTATCTGACGTATTAAAGAGCGAGTATGCAATTGTTCCAATTATTGATGATTTTCCTCTTGCATTTTGACCAAAAATTCCAGTAATCCCAGGTAAGTTTTCAAAATTTACCAAATTGTCTTCCCTGTAAGAAAAAGTATTTGAAAACTTGATTTTATTAATTGACCATTTTACATTTCTAACGTCATGATCTTTGTCTGTAATTTCTGACAGTGATCGATCAATCAATTCTTTGATTTGTGTTTTTTCTTCTTTTAACAATCCCTGGTTTTTGTAATAGTCATTAATTAATTCGTAATGTTTAGCTGGGTCTCTTAAATCAAGCTCGTTCTGAATTGACTCAGTTTTAAGAGTCTCAGATGAAAATTTAGATTCAATTTTAAACACAACTTCTGAAGCTAATTTTTGCTTTTGGAGTATTTTCTGTATTTGTTTCGAATCTGCTTGACTTATATAGTTATCTGCTCTAATTCTAAATTTTGAGAGATTTGGGTATTCTTTGCATTTTGCAACTGTTTTTTTAACAGAGCCTTGCCAGTCGATTGTTACAAACGGATATGCATTTTTGACTGAATGAAAAGATACATCAAAATTATTTTTTGAACGAATGTCCCAAAACAAAAAACCTTTTTCACCATCTTCTCCAAAGTTTTGCTGAATTGTACTACCTGAGTATGCAATTGTTTTTTTCTCGTTTAAAAACTGCATTTTATGAATATCACCTAACATTGCAAAATCATATGACTTAAATAAGTCAATATTATCTTCACCTTCTAGCTGCCAATCAACGTCAGTTAAACTACCTCTAATAGCTCCGTGATAAAGACCAATGCTAATGTTTTTAGCATTTGGTTTTGCTTTAAACCAATTTTCTTCATCAAAGCAAGAAAGGACACACCACTCAAAACCTGGCGCAAATTCGTAAGTACCTGACTTTTTATATAGAAAAATATTTGGGTTGTTTAAAGCGTTTATTATTGGTGTAATTGCATCTTGTCTGTCTTTATTTAGTATTAAACCGTCGTGGTTACCGAGAATGACGTGGGTTGGTGCTATTTTTGCTAACTCATTAAACCACCAACATAGACATTGAATTAACTCTGGCGATATTCCTTGGGTTTTAGAATGGACAATATCGCCACCTAAATAAATAATATCAGGCTGCAACCTTGTTGCTTTTTCAAACATATCTTTAAAAGCCAAAATATATTCTTCGTGGCGAGACAAACCTCTCCAATGAATATCGGCAATGTGCAATATTTTCATATGATTTCCTTTATTTTAAGCTCATTTCTACAACTGAGTCGTGTTTATCAGGAGTAAAAGCAAGTTTCCTACCAGGACATAATACCCAGCATCTTTTAGTTTTACAAAGTGGAGGCTTAGGAGCTTCACCATCTGTGAATATAATGTAACCATCGTAATCAGCTTTGATTTTTCTATGAAATAGTTCAACTGACTCAAAACTAGTCCCACCCGATCTTGTTCTATATGGCTTACTTATTTTCTTGTTTCTTTTCCAAATATATTTGGATTTATCATCAACAGTTGTGTCAAAATGAAATATTGTGAATGTTGTTCTTTTTGCTAAGTCATTGAGTGTACTGAAAAAGAGCATAAGTTCAGCATTAGAAACAGATCCACTTTGATCGATATACACAGCAATATTTGAAGTTCTGCCAATCTTTCTACCTGGATGGATATACGGGTATTTCCTATTAATCTTTTTAAATGTTCTGCTTTTATTGGCTCTTTGTTTTGTTCCGCAAAAGTAGCGCAATACTGTTTTCCAGTTAACTGTTTTTATTATTGACGACTTAAGTTTTTCTCTTGTTGGGCTAGAACAATTGCCCCAACCTCTATTCTCTTCAGCACGCTTTACAGCTTCTTCTAGTATTTCATTGATTTTTGCGTTAACATAGTCTTCATCACCTTCTGTCAAATCGTCATCAAAGTGATGATCGAATCCGATTCCACCTTTGCCTTGGCAGGTTCCTTCTCCACCTTCTTTACACTCTCCAGACATTTCGCTTGGCGACGGAGACATTAATTCATTAATAGCATCAACTATATCATCGTTCTGTCTCAGTTGTTCCATATACCATTCGGAAGTTTTATCACGAGGTAAAGAGGCAATAAAGTCAGAAAGCTTTTTTCTTTTTTCTTTAAACTCTTCAGGTAGAGATGCTGTCGCTTCTGTCTCTTTAAAAGCCTCACCTGGGATAAGCCCACCATCAGGTAGCTCTTTTTTAGGAATTGTGCTGTTAATTGCTAAATCAGTTGCTATATTCCAAACCAAATGAGGGGTTTGTTTTCTAGACGAAATATGTTTATAAATAATATGATAACACTCATGCTTGAGCAATCCAAAAATTTGTAAAGTTGTTAGTGTTGCCAAAAAGTCTGGATTGTAATAGAGGACAATACTGCTGCCATCAAACCCAACGCCTGCTGTGGGTATTGAATTTGTTTCTACTTTTCGAAGAGACCTAATTATATCAGCAAAAAACGGTTCAACAAAAAGAAACTTAAAGAGAACTTCATCAAATTTTTCTTTGCTATAGCTATAAACTTTAAATTCTGTCATTAATTTCACCCATTGATAGTTGCGTTAACTTTTAATTGAACTTTTTTACCGATTAACTTATGAAAGAACCTAATATTGTCAACATGCTTTGTGTCTAGTATTAGATACATAAAGTTGACTAGCATTTCATCTGAGCATTTCTCAGCAAGCTTACAAGCTCTTTGAACCTGGTGAAATTCTAAGTCTTTCTTTTTTGCTAATGTTGCAATTTGCTTGAACAAGCTATTTTTTTTATCGTTAGATAGATTATCGATTAGCTTAGTAATTAAGCTCTCCTTACTGTACTTATCTAAAACGTCAGTTGCTGAAAAGCTTGTGTTGTAGTCTTTAAGAAAACTGGCAAAAGCAGTTGCTGTTGCCTCGCCAATAAAGCCTTTTGCAACAGAGAGGAGCAAAGAGTTATAATTGTCGCCAAGCATATTCATTGGTTTCATATTTGCATATGACAAACTCTGAGAAAGCCTGTGCCACGAAGCAGGATTAGGATAGACAACCCCTGGCGCAAACTCACCTGTGTGTCGAAGATGAGCAGGAAAACGCTCAATATACTCTATCAGTACATCATCAATTTCTTCTGATTTATGAGCCCATGCTAACCAATCAGAAGTCGTCGGATTTAGATCCGACACATAAAATCTTCTAAGTAGAGCCGGATCCATTTCAGTAACTTGATAATCTGATCCTTCATTGACTGCTACATAAACTCGTGTTTCAGGGTGGAGGTGATTTCCATTTAACTCTCTATCCAAAACTAGCTGAAAAGCACATTGCTGAACTTCAACTGTTGCTCTATTTAACTCATCTAAAAATAAAACAACAGGTTCGTTGCATGCACGAACAATCCAATCAACTGGAGCGAATCTTGTCACACTATCTATCAACTCTGGTAAACCAACAATATCACCTTCTGTCATATATGCGAGGCGCTTATCAAGAACTGGGTAGTTAAGTTTTTTAGCAATTTGGTGAACAATATGAGACTTACCAATTCCAGTAGGCCCTTTTGCAAGGACTGCGATATGAGGTGGTAAAGAAGATACCACATTGATGAATGTTTTAATATCCATTAATTTTCCTTTGTTTAATGTTTAAGTTTATTATAATATCATGCTTTAGTGTTTACATTTTAACTAATTTTTTTAATACTCTTTGTGTGGTACCAGTTTCTTCCAGAAGAAGAAACGATTAAAGACTGATGACCATTCATATCTGATCCGCACTCTTCAACTTGTAAAACGATACCAAACTTTTCTTCTGGTCCGTGACTAAATGAGACTAAGTCACCGCACTCTACATTCCAACTAATCTTTGACTTTTTTACTGATGACAAATTTGCAGATCTCTTAATTTGCTTTTTTGTTACTTTCGTCTTCTTATTACTATGATGTTCAATCATTGCTGGCGTTATATCTTTTGGTTTAAAACCCTTGCTTATAAGAGATTTAACAACTTCGCTACTCATATCAATATTAGGGTTATTAAAATCTTCTGCTATCTCTTCAGTATTTTTTTCTTTAAGCTTTTCAACTTCTCTATCATGCTTGAATTTTCGAGCACTTTGCTTAGCTGCTTTAAGAGCTGTTTTTGATAGCTTTTTCATTATTAACCTCATGTTTGTTTATGTTTTTATTATAACATGTAATAAACAATATTGCATTAAATGAACTTTTTAATTTTTTTAAAGTTTGTATCCATCAAACTAGTTAAATTTGTGATATAATCTTCACCTATCATATCATTTGTTTCTTTAAAATTAAAATCAAAATCTGATAATAACATTACCCTGCCTGATCTTCCATTTCCATCACAAAAAGGGTGAATCAATTCATAAACAACGTGTTTACTCCATGGATCTAGATTTAAATTAAAGAAGTTTTTAAGGTTGTCATATATCTCATACGGTTCAGAGTAAGGTACACCATTAGGTGAATTGTGTGCGTAGTTTCTGATTTCACCTGGGTTGCCTTTGTCCAAGCATCCGGCCATAAAACTATGAATAAACTTAGCTTTGTGTGGGTTGTCAATTTTACCACACTTAAAGCATGCAACCATACAGTCTACCTGGGATCGTAAATGATTGTTTTTTGTCATGTATTCAGTAGGATATCCTGACATCAACATCCTAGCTGATTCTTTGCAATCATCGTATCTGACTTTGTTTTTCTCTATGCCGTTAGTCCTGTATAGAAAATCAGACATGTCTGTTATTAAGTTTTCAACTGGATCATTATCATATATCTCTTGCGCTTTTTCTAAGCAGTGCTTAGAAAATAATTTGTAGTCTTTGTTCTTAAGGCTTTTGCTAAAATTAGTTTTATCCTCTTTTAAAAACGAAGAAGCTAGTGATTCACCGACTAGCCTGCCATATTGCACATCTGTTGGATAATGAACAGCATTTTCTATTCGAGATTGCCCAATAAGCGAAGCTAGTGTTTGCAAGTCTTGCTGTATTTCCGGAACATGATGTGATACAATATCGCACAAAAAGTAAGCAATTGCGGTGTGACCTGACGGGTAGCTTGACGATTTTTTATATTTTACATCTAATTCATGACGATTATCTATATGCTCAATTGGTCGCAATCTACCATTTTTAATTTTAAGTTTTAGAACAATATTGTCAACATCCTTTAGTATATCTTCAATCTTTTTCCAGTCAATCTTTGTTATATTCTCTTGTTTGCAGTAATCTTTAAAAACACTTTCTACTGATTTGTCACTATCTCTGAGAAATGAAGTGGACAAACATGGCTGGTAATGACATCTTTCAACCTCAGACATGTCTTCATCAAATTCTTTGCTGCCTTCTCTGGGGTAATCCATGTGAGGAATTGTGTCAAATACGTTTTCGTCAAAGTATCTTAATCTTCTACTTAGGCGATCGTCATACTTACCTTTTTCACCCTTTGTTTCTTTAAATAGACATAAAATCGATTTCATTAGCACTCATCATCATAAAAGTCATAATCTAATGAGTGATATACTTCGGATATGTCATCAGATATTTGTGCAATCTTTGTGCGCTGCCAGTCATCTAATTCATAACCGTCTGGAATCATTTGTAAAAGTTTTTTTGCATATTTTGCGACTTTATACAGTGAAGGCTTAGCCATGTAATTGTTGTGCTTGTGATGATGCATTTTATCATCTTCAATTGCAGCTACCTCATAGCCTGCATCGAATGCTTGGTCAGGTGTAATGTTTGTGTTATTCAGATTGTTATAATCGCTGGTACTATGATTATTAGCAGGTCCGCAACTACTGCAACTTCCTTCGCTTACCACGCCTTCTTCCATATAACCACACTCACTGCACTCACCCTCGTAAGTCATTCCACCACACTGCTCACAAGCTCCTGTTTGTCCGCCGCCAAAATCATCATAGCTATCACTTTGCTTCACCATCGTTAGATTATGTGGAGATCTTGCATTAGGTCTAAAACCTGTGTCTCTGTATGAATCTGCTTGCGCAGAGCCTTTTGTGATAAGTGCTTCTTCACCTACCATCCTTGAAATCTCTTGCATAATTAAATTGCGAAGCTCAGAATTTGTTAATTTGCTCATTATGTCTCCTCAAAATATCGACCCAGAGGCGATACTCTGTATTAAATATGTCATTCGATCAGTTTGTTCATACAGTTTAGCACTCTTAATGTAAAATTGTGCTTCTTCTTTTGACATGTCTCCGAAATCGCTTCCCTCATGCTTTGATAATTTGATTTCGTTTCCATAAGAGTTTAAGTTTTTTGCTACCTCTAAAGACTTTTTCTGTGCATCCGGATCTAAGCATAAAATAACATCACTATTTTCAATGACAATTTTTCGAAAGAGTGCATGCTTTTCATCAATCCAGCTGCCTAACATCGGAATTGCGTTGTCACCCGCTTTTATTGCATCAAATATACCTTCAACAAGAACAACAGGTTTTTGCCAGTCAACATTATATTCGTTAAAGATAATCTCAGATCTTTTATGATCACAATTTCGGTATTTAATTTTCTGTGCTTTATCGTACGTTCGACTTAGGTAGTAATTTAACTTAAGATCTTCATCATGCGATGAAAAAATTACTCGATTTATAAAATCTTTTTCGTTGCTTATGCCTATTTTGTATTTTAGCAAGTCATTATATTCTAGACCTCTTTCTTTTAAGTACTTTTTTGCTATTTTTGCCTTAGTAGAGTTTGATTCTGCTAATAAGGCGAAATCATCAGGTAATCTTAAAACAATCTCTTCTTTAGATTCTTTTACACCGTTAAACTCAAATATCTCATAAATCTCAGCTATTGTCTTTTTTGATGCATTTGTGTTCTTTCTAACAAATTGCCCGATATTTCGACCTTTCGATTCGCAAACCCAACAATGATATATACCTTTACCTAAGTCAATAGAAAGTTTTTTCTTGCTGGAGCTGTTCTTTGCGTTTAATTTGCAAACGGGACAAACAACTGATATGTTTGTCCCGGCTTTCGCTAATTTGCTTTTTCCAAAGGCTGCTTCTAGTATGCTGATTTTTTTACTGTTTGTTGAAATATTACTCATATTTGCAATATAACAAAAAGTGTTACTATTTACATATTTATTAGAAACCACTAAACAAAATATGTGCTTTTCCAATCACATATGCATCTGCCATGTCGTAGCACTCATTGCAGAGTCTAACTTGCCCTTTGTTTCTTCCGGATTTTAGCACTTTTGTGGGAAAATTTTGATCTGGCTCTTGCTTAGCGACCCATTCAAAAACTTGCTCTTTTGTTGTCTTTGACGACTTTCGATCTACCTTGATTTCGTTTATTCTTCTCGCTGTATTAACATTAATACTTTTTGGCTCAATACCAAAAATTTCTAAACAAATCCATTGAACAACCCCGTTAAACTGTGCTAATTTCAAAATAGTATTTGCTGAAGATAGACCCGGCCTGAATGCTTGAAGGTTTTCCTCGACAGCGATAGCTGTGATATCGTATCTATCTTTAATCTTAGATAACTGAGATTTCATTTCTTGAGCTTTTTCAAAGAATGTTTTATGTTTACTTAGCTTAAACGCTTCTATTTCTCTAAGTTTATCCTCGTTATCGAAAATACAGTATCCGGTGCAGCTTGTTGATATATCTAGTGCTAAAATCATTAAAAATCTTCCTTAAGTCTTATAATAAAGTCATCTTCTTCGGTCTTAAAAATTGGTTGAGCGAAGTTTGCTTTCATTATAATATTAAGGTTTTCGTCGTGAATGTTAACTGTGGTGACATATAAAGTGGATAAATCTTCATTGTTTGCACCTGAAGAAGGAGGTATCGAGACAAATGATGGGTTTGAGGATGAGTTAAACATATCTTTAAATGCAGGAACGTTCAAAATCATTGTGTGGATATTTTGCTCGCCTTTAAATTTGACTTCTGTCCTATCCTTATTTAAAAAGAATAAGTGAGGTGTTTTAACAATTGCTACGCCTTCGTCGTAAAGCACGTTACCTACATTATTCCATGCAGCATGTTTAGTTAGTGCGTCACACCTGTATAAAGATCCCATCTCATTATCTTTTAATTTTATCTTAATTTTCCCGTCAGAGCCAGTTAATCCATTGTCATGTATTTCAAAACTACCAGGCTTAATTCTATTACCGTAGTATAAGTTAGATATATCATAGATGACAATTTCATTGCTACTTCTATCTCTCGTTCTTTGTGCTATTGTCAGTACTGCCCCTGGATTAACCCCTGGGTTTTCTGGGCTTGCACCAACAATCTGATCGTATATTGAACCAGAAGAAAAAACTAAACCCGGGTATAGAGAGGAAGAAGGTATTAGATTTTCTAAATTGATGATTGAATAGTCGTAAAAGTCAGACCCAGGATCTAAAAACTTAATATTGTTTTCAGCCTTTGTTAGTTTGTATATGTCATAATTCGGAGAATAAAGACCGTTGTCATTTGGAAGAATAGTCATATTTCTCTTCTTAATAGAGCCAGAGTTGTATACGTATTGATCTGCAGTTATATTCTGAATTGTTGAATTTATTGTCTGCGGCACTAACCCTAACAATCTTGGGTGTCTGTCTGTTGCAAAATCTCTAGTAAAGTTTTCGAGATTAATCATTTTTCCGTTAACACCAAATGAGAAAGCGACATTAAAAGGGTCATCTGTTGTGCTACCTGTAATTACTTGAAAGGGGGTTTGTAATACATCTCTTGTCGGAGTTGTTGGAAAAAAGAAAGGTGGTACATAAAACTGAAGATTATCAAAATTCTTTACGCCTCTATTTTTAACTGCATCTCTTTCAGTTTCAAACAAAGTATCTGTATCAAAAAGCACTTTATTAAAAAGCTTAAGTTCGTGAATCTCTGCATTGAGAGGGTGAGTCAGCATTCTACTCGTAATTGTCGGGTCAGTTATTCCTTCACCATCAAGGACATGCTGGAATCCCTCTGTCTGCCCTTTTGTTTTATTTAAGAAACTGCCTATTGTATCATAAAAAGCATCAAAATAATTTCCGACAGTTATGCAGGGAGGAGATAACGTTGTGCTATTTGCTGAGACACTAGCAGATGGAACATAAAAAACAGTTTCTGTATCATCTATGAAAATTGAACCTGAGTTATTGTTGACTCCGTTACCCCACTGCACACATACGTGGTGCCAGTTATTTTTGTGCAATACAGACGATGTAAATACCAAATCGTTCGGATAAGCTGACGCGGGTGAGCTTAAATTTATTTGCGAAGGTGGCTTGTCACAACTTTGAGACAGCTGCACAAGGATTTTAAATTCGTTTGCTGCGTTATTCTGGTCTTTCGATGAGCCACTAACTAGAGACACACAAAGAGAAGAAGAGAGATGAAAAATTGTACCTGCTTTGTATTCACCAGCATTTGCATATCTTGGGTTGACCCAAAAGTTTAGACTAAACTGGGAATTTAAATCATAAGACTCAGTCAAGTTAGGATAAAGTAATGCAGAGCCGGAAGGTATTGTGTCTGAATTAAAAAAGTTTAGAGTATTATAATTTGTGTAAGAAAAATCACAGTTCTGGTATCTGTGCTTATGGTATGGCATTAAATTTTTTCTTACAACATTTTTAATATTTCTATTTTTATTAAATGTAACAGGTTGATCAAATCTAAAAACGTCAATAGCTTTTGTGTTTTTAAAAACTTGGGCAGAACCATTTACTGACCGCATGTATAAATCAAGCTTGCTATTTAAGCTTGAAGTGTTTTTTAATATCATCTCAAGCAGGTGCTCTGGGCTAGTTAAAGCGCCCACAATAGCTTCTCCAATAGAAACAGCACCATCACCATTCAAGTCAAGATTGTCAACTTTTAACTTCTTAAGTGTTTTTGATCTAAACGGAGATACAAAATTAGAGCCTGTTACACCACCGTCAATAGAAGACGAAATAAAATGTGTACTTGGCGATAATCTTAAACCTGAATATTCAAAGTTATTTTTATCAATTAAAACAAAAGACATGACACCTCATTAGAAATCTAGCCTAACCCTAAATGTCAAATCTTTTTCGTCATTTTTCTCAACAGGTCGACTTAATTTTGCAACTGCTAGCAACTCTTCATTTGAGTCATACAATCCAACTGTCGATACAAAAGAGAACGATTTTTGGTCGCCATCGCTTCCTTCGTCGATTACAACAATTCTACCTGTTGATGAATCAGTGTATGTCGGATTTGCTGAACAATTAAACTCATCAGCACTTGCCCTACAAAATACCAGGGTTGAATTAATTTTTGTATTATTTTGGAATGTCAACGTTGTAAATGAACCAGATCCAAACCTTACTGTGCTGATATGCTCCAAAACATCGTCAATTGATCCCGACACTGTAAAGTCATTAAATGAAGCAGATACCGTTGTTTTTGCTACAGCGCCGACGCTTGATACAGATCCTGTCATAATCTGATTTGCATTAAAAACTTTTTCCATGTCGAATACTGCAATACCTTGTTGGTAAAACATTAACCCGACATTTTGTGATGTGTTTGCGGCATTTACGATATTACCTACATCGCCTCCAAGCGCAGATCTCTCTCTAGCAGTTGCTGATCCAACGTCTGTGTATATAGCAGATCCGGATCCCGGATGGACTCTTGTTACATCTATATTTCTCTTGTGTGCTGAAACATTTGGATCAGACGACGATTGAAACATCTTCATCGCAAACGTTTCTCTTTTTATTCCGTCTCTTACAAAAAGTCGCTTAAAAGACACAAACAGGGCATTATCAATATGATCTATGTTGTTGCTTCCAGGGTTTGAAAAGGGAGAAGTAAACTGCGCTGTTGAGTCTCCTAATAACAGGTTAGCAAACTGCTTATATATGTTAATTTTTTCTCTCATCATCAATGACTGGGATGTAAAAAGTTTTTTTCCACTTGTGGAATCGTTTCCTGTATATGATGAACCGGTAACAATTCCTGAGTTTTCAAAAAACCCAAATGATAAATCAAAGAGTTCATTTGCTGTTTGCAAAGAATGATTTTGGTCAAAAACTGTGTGATATAAAGATGAAGTAATCGAATTGTCACCTGAACCTGTGACAAAAACATCGTATGTCTTTCTAGTAGTTGATCCGGATATATCTGCTTCAACAAAATCGACTAATTGATTTAGCGTGCTAGTTGTTGTTCTTATGTCTTGTGATGATAATGTTTTGAAAGTTGCCATTTTTTATCCTATTATGTAATTGTCAAAGTAACAGATTTGCTCAATCCAGAGTTTAAACCAGTAATCTTCATAGATGTTTTTATTGATGTACCGCCTGCTGTCTTGTAAACGTTAAAAGTTGTATCTGAGAAATTCTTAACGCTTAAAGTAAAGCCGGTTGTTGAAACCCCATCACCGTCAACGCTACCTGTTTCATCTACGACATAAACAACAGTATTGTCAGCATACGCAATGTCAGGGGAACCTTGTTCAGACAATTCAAAAAACAAGCTATTAAGCTCAACCCTAAATGATCTATCTTCGATTTGATTATCTAGTGTTTGCCCTGCAGTACCATGAAGCTTGACTGTTACAGAGACTGTTCTAGATGACGTTCCTGTTGTACTCGAAGGCCTATTAAAAGCAAAACTAGAAGTACTTGTCTGACCTGACGCCTCGATTGTAAGTAACGGAAAATGTGTTATAAGTTCATTATCCACTGAAACTAGTTTGTGTTTAAGCGCCAAACTACCTGCAGTAAGTGCTTCTAAAATAGGAGTATTTTTTTCTATTTTTTCCTTACCTACTGTTCTACCATACTGCCTTATTAAGGAATAATCAACCTCATCATCACCTAAAGCAAATTGTTGAATTTGGAATGAACCATCATTTCTTGCTAAAGCCTTTCTTCCTGTATCAGTTAAAACTGCATCAACAATAATATTGTTTGTGCTATGATCTAAGAAACCCATAAAAATTCTCCTAAATTTTATTAATAAATATATTCCTTAAAAAAATTATGTAAATATATTTTAAGAATTAACCCCAAACTGAAAACTTAAGTTGTTAGGGTTATACTTCGCAGTCTCAGTTTCAAAAAAGTCTTGATCTGTTGCCGAGGGGCTTGCGTAGTTTTTGATTTTTAAAGTTATCAATGAATCTTTTTGATTATCGACGTTAATAATATGTATTTTGTATCTTGGTTTTTCGCTATCAATTGCGAGTAATTCTAAGTCTTTTAATGACGATTCATTCTCAAAGTTTTCAGAAGCTTCTTGTCCTTCTCTTGTCTTAAAAACTTTATAATACTCAGGGTCAAAAAAGATATTCATTCTGTCAAAGTTACTTGACTTTATTACATCTTTAAAAGTATCTTCGTTTAAATAGATGTTAGGAAAAGGTTTTGGAGCGTTTGGCCCGCTAATTATTTTTCTATGCACTCTATTTGTATATTTGTCTCTCTCAACTTGTACTTGTGTACTATAATTAGAGCTCATACCGTGAGCATCTACACAAGCTACTGCATAAATTGGTTTCTCACCTTCATTGTGTGTTTTATCAATAAAGCTTAGCTTGCTTTTTTTAACACGATAATAATTTTTTGAAATAATTTTTTCTGAAACTTGACCTCTAATGCTGGAATTGTCAAAATCAAATTCAGCAATTACTGTGAAGGGTTCGTCAACAGACATCCTTTTGAATACTTGAAACCTTTTAATGTCACGTTGCTTATTGTGAGGAAACTGCCACAGTATTTTTGGTAAAAGAGTCTTAAAGTCAAAAGTAAAACGTAACCCTTCAGGTGGTGGCGGTGGAATTTTTTCTGTGCAAATGATAGAAGATAGCTTACCTTCTGATGCCATTAAGACATCACCGATTACTAGTTGACTCAACAAAGGATCACTCACACACTCAGAAGTCATAATTGTCTCAACTTTACAAAGTGTTCTTACTTTATAGAAATAGCTACCACCATATCTTACTTGAAAATCTACGAAAAAATTAGTCTTGTGCCCTGCGATAAATTTTCTTCCAACAAACTCAACAGACTCGTCAGGCAATACTTCAAATTTTTCAACAATATAGCCTACAAACTTAATCTTTGGGTAGTCTTTCATTAATTGATCAATGTTGTTTGTTGGGCTCATACCTACATATGCTGCCCTTTGATTAATTGCATCGACTGTCAATTCATAGTCTGCTGGATTAAATACAGGTGGGTTTAATTGAAAATCTGACCTTGGTAAAAGTTGACTTCTAATTTCTCGAGAAAAATTCTTAAGTGACCTTATTTCATCATTAAAAACATTGTCTGAATATATTGTGGAATTTGTTATAATATTTGACATTAGTAAGTTATTGAATTGGACTGAAAATGTCTGCTTTCCAACTGGGTCAGAGGAAAATTTTGCGATATCTTCAGGTACATCAGAAGAAGCTAATGTAAAGCCTTCTGATGCTATATTTGAAAATGATTCAACAATAAGTCGTTTGTCTTCCCCTTCTAGCCCTCCTTTTTCTTGCAATGTATTGTAGAGTTTTTGAGCAGCTTCTTTTGACGAGTTTTCTTCAACAGGTATTTCGTTAAAAAATATTGATGCGTTTAGCATTGTATATATTTTACTCTCTTTTCCAGTATCAAGAATTTCTACTCCTGTGTATACATCATTAGAAAAAGCGCCTTCAGATACAATTCTGTCAAAATTTTCATTTACGATAGTTGTGTCATTGTCATTGCTTATGTAGGCAACTCCCGCTTTAGGTGACTTAAAAGAAATTCTTGCAAAACGAGGAGCTTTTTTATTTTTAATTTGAAAAAATAACTCTTCTGTATCGCTACTATCCAAAGATATTATCTTCGACCCATCTGGTAATACTTCTCTAAGCCTTTCATCTTTTGTGTAATAATTGTAGGTGAAAGTAGATTTTAGTTTTGTTACTTCAGGTATGTTAATCTTATCAACAGGCCTCGATGGAAAACTTTCATAAAGATTAAATCTTTGATTTCCAAAAACTTCGCTTAATACTTTTCTAGTAAGCCCAGTGCTATCAACATCAACAACAGGATCGTCGATAATTTTTATTACAGCATCTTGAACTTCATCAGGCGTTTTAAGCTGCTCGACCCCTTGTGCTGTTTGGTTTTCAGTGTTAATTGCTGGCATTATTGTCTCCTTCCTGATCTATTCCACCCTACTGTCTTATCATTCCTTTTTCTTGAGCCGGCTGTCGTAACACCCGATCTCAAGCCGTTACCTCTCGAATTTTCAATAACTTCTCTGACTGATTCTGTTGCTCGCTTTCCTTGGGATGGAGAAGTTTGTTGTGCAGGTGCAGAATTAAATTTTAGTGTTGCTCCTTCTACAAAATTTAACGGTAGAATAGAAACAACTGCGTAATAGTTGTAAACTTCAGGGAAGTTTTCTCCAGCTGATATTGCATATTTTCTAATCTTGGGTACAAATGTTGGAATAAACGGTGTGTTTATTAAATTTTCTGCAAAAGGTGCCATTGATGGACGGGATATTTTGCTTGTCACACTAAAATTAGGTGAGTTTCCATCTTTAAATATTCGCAAATTTTGAGTAGTCGGTGCATCAGAAAATACAAAATCTTTTTCATTTATAAAAAGGCTGTATGTTTTATCAAAAGCAGATGGGTATAAAACTTTCTTTAGTCGATTATCAATGTTAAAAGGTATTGAATTTTTAAGAACTCTTGTCAACCTAAAGACTTCGCTTGCTAGCTGAGGATCGCTAATTGTTTCTGGATATCTTCTTTGTATTTCTGTAACAAGACCTTCAAACTCTCTAACAATGCCTTGACCTACACCATTTGAGGGCTTAACTCTGCTAAAATCAATATCTTGTTCTTCTAATATAAAAGACTTAGGATTTAATATCATTCCTGTTGTTGAACGCATATATTCTTTTAATGCATAGTCAAAAACATGATTAACTAAAACGTCTTTTGAAAATATTCCTCCCGGATGTCCAGTTGATAATTGTCTGCTTATCTCCCCCGAGTCTAGTGGTCCCAATCTTGTTATTTCCATTGAGTTTAAAATTTGATTAAACGAAGCGTCTCCATTAAAACTTGTTAAATGATTAGAGCGCGACAAGCTTGTGCTCTGTAGAGAAACTTTATAGTCTAGTATTTCTGCGCTCGTATCAAAAATAAAGACTTTTGGTAACAAATGAATTCTGTCATTCAAGTGATCTTTTTTGTATATGCTAATTGCAAAGTAAGGAGAGTTCAAGAAGTTTCCATCTTTTGTTTCGTCAAATGCTTTTGTGCGTAAACTAGCAAGCATTGAATTTGGCAAACCTACATTTACAATTGATTTATTACCTCTGTGTTCTGAAGGCAGAAAACCGTAACCAGGTGTACTTAAGACTTTGTACATTAGTTTATTTTTGACTAAATTATATTTCATATCAAGTGGAAACAGTGTGTTATTATGACGCCTAAAATCATTTAAGTAAGACGAGTAAGTAGATAACACAGACTGATTTGTTGTCAAAGGTAGTATCTTGCTTATATTTAAATCTTCTCCGCTTAAGACAGTTTGTGTTAGTTTTCTTTTTGGTGATCTTTGGTTTTGTTGGTCAATGCCATTCGCAGCTTTTTTTGCTGCTTGCGCAGATAATTTAATTGCGTCTGCATGACCCGCCATCAAACCAAGGCAGTCTCTAATATATCTTTGTCTTTTTTGTATTGTCTGTAAAAGCTCTAGAGTCTGTGATTTTGATGTTTCATATGCGTCTTTAAAGCTGTCTGATTCTCCTGACGGTTGCGGAATATTGACATCATCTTCGATTTCTGTAATTGCGTCTAATATTCCTTTCTTGACACCAGAAAACTGATCTGTATCAATTTTAAACTTTAACTTGTCATTTTTTCCAAATCTTCCGCCGTCGGTTGTTGATGCTTTAATTGTTATGCTCTTTGCTAATAGCAAATTAACCCAGTAATACCAATAAGTAATTCTCTGGGGTGCGCTAAATTGTTGAATACCTCCATGAGAGAGAGGATAATCAGCCCATTCTATTTTAGAGTAATACTCTAGAAGCTCAGCCAAGCCTGTTAGTAAAGCAACCACAATAAAAATTACTGCCGCTGCTGCACCAACAGGACCTAAAGGTAAAAGACCTAATAAAGCGGTACCAATTTGCGTAAAAGATGTTGCTCCAGTTGCAAAAGCAGCTATAGCGCCAGCGACAGACCCTACAGACCCAACTGTTGTTAACAAAGCAGTCCCTGCGACCAAACCACCAGCGACTAGTGCAGCTTCACCAAACCTTTCTAATGATCCAAACCCCAACTTGTCGTCTCTAAAATTACCAAAATAGCTTGTATAGTTATTTATGTGGCAATCAGAGGGATTAGACCATTTTTGTGCTAAATAACCATTAGCCGCTTCGTCATCTCTGTATACTTCTCCCACCAAGTCTAAAGAGTGCTTAATTAGCTTAGCGTAGCCTGGTACGCTGCTTTTGCTAAGCTTGTTATCTCCACTCGCTTGATCTTCTAACACTTCCCCTTGAACCCCTGAGAATCCGGCTGCAAATAAATTATCTATTTCGTCTCTTTTCATCGTTATATTTCGATTGCTTGAAAACGCAACGTCAGAAGCTAACTCATTTATGTCTACATCACTCAAGCCTGCGTCTCTTAATTGTCTACCGTCATATGGATCACCGAATACTGCCATCCAAGCTGTGTATGTTATACCAAAACCGTCGCCTGCAAATAGTTCACCGTCAAAATCAGAACCGGCATACATTTTTGAACCGGCATCAGGTTCGCCTATGAGGTTTTTAAGAAAGTTAAAAGTTGATGACTCACAATTTCTCTCAATTAGGTCTTTGCCTAATTTTCTTAATTGTTTTGCCGGTAACTTGTTTTCTCTGCTGAGCTTCTCATCTTTTCTTGAATCTCTGAAGCTGTCGTGCCTAGACGAAGCAAAAAAAGCCCAGTATATTGCCTGGAGTGCATCTCTTTTTGTTGTTGTATTGTGTGAATTTAATAAGGAAGCTAAAACAGGTATATTTTTTGTTTCTTTCATTGTGTCTAAGTCTTTATTTGCAAATTTTTTAAGTACTTTTATCTGGTAGGCTAAAGGATCGTAAGCGTTGCTGTCAACTTCTCTATCTGGAAGTAATTCAAACATATCACTCACAAACTTTCTCGTTACTGACTGGTAATTATTGCCAAAATCTTCTAACTCCCTAAAATCACTGTTACCTTGTGCAATTTGTTCTCTGAAGAAAAAATCAGGACCAGCCATATAATCGTTACTAAATCCTTCAATTGCTTCATTGCTCGTGCTTTCTAAAGGTATAACTAATCTTGGGTTTGTTGAATCAATAGGCAAGATTGGACTTATTACTTTAGAAAGAAGACCGTGCCCTACTTTAAAATATGGAAAAGCAGGTATACCTGAGTTTGTGTATTTTGACTGATTGAAATTAGCTGTGTCAACTTCACCAGGTATCAAACAAGACTTAATATTAAATAAAAAAGAAACATATGACAGTAATGAATTTAAGATATGGTGCTTTTTCCCGTTTGCTATTTCTTTATTTTTTTCCATACCGCTTGTCAGGTCAGACAGATTACTACCTGACTCGCTAGTTATCTTAAAATCATTTTTAAATGTAATATTGTCAAAAGCCATTGCACTTAAAACTTCTGCGATTTGTTTTGTTCTGTTTGGAGAGTTCCCGTCAGAATCTTTAATTTTGCCTTTGTAAAAATCAAAAAGATCACTGCTATCATTAAACACAAAATTTCTATCAACACCTAACCTTGCATACTCATCTGATCCGTTTGTCATGCAAACCTGATTAAGTCTTTTTACTTTATTGATTTGTCGCCCTAGATCGCCACTTAAGCCAATTTTTACTTCTCCTGATTCTCTTAGATTTTTAAGATTTTTACCTTCTAGACTTTCCAAATATGTTATTGAGTCTGTGTGTTTAATCAATGACACTAAATGAGCTTGCAAATTTAAAAGCGAGTCATAATCGGAAGATCCTGGTTGTCTTTCATAAAAGTATATACTTTCTGCTGCATTAGGACTATTTAAATCAGTCTCTCCGCTAAAAGCGTTTGCGATACTTGAATTATTAAAAGCTGTGCTACCATTAAAGGGTTTTTCTTTTAAGTAGTTGTCAATACCCCAGACTGCTTTAAATCTCTCGTCTAAGAAAGCAATTCCGCCTAAATACTTTATAACATCGAGAATAATAACCTCATAAATAAAGTATTCTATCAACCCTTGTACATAGAAGTCTTCAATTGCACTATTTTTGACAACATTAACATACGCCAAGCTTTCATCTATGTTGTTTGCAACATAACCCTCTCTGATTACTTTAACGATTTCATTGATTACATTTTTTACGCTAAGATTGTCACCCCTTGAAGAAGAAGCTGTTCCAAAATTTAACACGTCAATAGCATCATCCAAATTTTCTTTTGTTGCCGCTTCTACATAAGATAAAAAACCAGTAGACGATTTTTCGCTGTAAACAGCTTCGATAACTTTAGAGGCTGAACTTGTAACATATTCACGAATTTGTCTATGTAACTCTATTAACCTGCTTACATTTGTAACACTGACTTTTGTTTGCTGGCCAATACTAAGATTAATTTTTGCTGAATTCTCGTTTGTTCTTTCTGACACAATAGGGACAAACTCCGAAATTGCTATAATTTCAGTTCGAAGTGGATTAATTCCAAAGTTAGCTAAAGCTTCATATCTCGCATTTAAAATTGGGTCATCGTATACTACTAAGTCTTCGGCTGGTGTTCTAGATCTGCTGTTGGCAGCATTTTCTTCAATTAAAGATTGAACTAAGCTTCCTACACCTGATTTAACTGCCAAAACAGGTTCAGTTTCTATTGTTAATCCTGCTGCATTGTATACAGGTGAAGGATCAGGCGGGTCTATATTGTTAGATTTAGGTTTGAAATCAATCTGTTGATCTTTTAGTGTTTTGTCAATTCTTATAGGCATATCTTACTCAATAATATTTCTTCCAATCAAGGAGGGATTTAAAACTGTTCCATCTTTTAAAACAGGTAATGCGTAATAAGAAACTACACCAACACTACCTACATGTTTAACTAAGTATCTTACCCTTGAATTATTCGCCACTATGTCTTTAGCATGTGCGACACCATCAAGATACGCATTATCATTTTCGTAGACTAAAATTGCAAAAAAATCAACAAAGAGACAGTCTGAGTTGTTTACTTGAAAATCTAAATTAAAAAATCTTTTTGATGAAATATTTACACTTTTGTGATTTTCTTTTTTTTGTAACTTGCTAAGTGATAAGTTCTTAATTTCTCGTATATCATTTAAAGTTATTGCTGTGTCAAATGATCTATCAGAATTTTGATTGCTAGAAACCTCAAAATTAAAAATGTCACCTGTTGAGCGATCTGCAAAAAAGTCTAGACTTTCTTCGCTAATTTTAGTAGACGGGCTTGTAATTTTACCCTGCTTAGAAAAACTAAAAGAGTTAAATTTTGTACCAGTACTACTTAAGACTTTGCGTCTTCTTAAATTAGACTTTCTTCTTGAGGATGCGTAGGAAAAATTAATTTTTGCATTGCCCTGACTTTGGCCGATTTGATCAATTTGGCCCTCAATAGACGCAATAATGTCAGCTGTTAGAGCTACCCTTGGTTTTAAAACGTACGTTACATCTTGATCAATTGGTACATTATCGCTAAATTCACAAACACCGTCACTGTCAATTTGAAATGTACCTACCTTTATGTTTTCGCCTGTTTTTCTGTTAATGCGTTCGATCATAACTGAGTATGAGAAACTTTGGACATCTTTAATTTTGCTTATTTCATCTCCAAAAAGGTCAAAAACTTCCCCAAATATTGACGCATAAATTTTGTCAACTTCAGTTTCAATTTTTCTTAGCACAAAAGCATTCTTAATTTTTCTTGTTTGAGACTCATCAGACACAACTGTATTGTTGCTTACAACTGACGTTGCTAAATTTGATATTGTTACAATCTCTGATCTTTCTTCAAACTTTAAAATAAATTGCTTATTTGCTCTTTTTACTTCACCGTTTTTCATTATGCAGTCAACGTAGTACTTGTAAATATGGCCATCTTGCAAATTGTGATCGGTTAAATTAATAGGCAAGTCGCTATCTACTACGCTTCTATAACTTAAAGGGGCTCTTTGTTGCAGTTTTGCTACAGTTGTATAAATTTGTTTTTCTATTCCTCTTGTTCTACCTGGAAATACTCTTTCTTTCTTAACAAGAATATGTGTTATGTTATTTGACATGTTTTGTACGTTAATTTCAACAAACCCGCTTCTATTTTGTATAGCAGTAATTGATAAATCTGGAAAGTTACCGTCGCTATGTCTTGAGCTTTTAGCAGCAGTTGATAGAACATTATCAAATTCTTCACCTGAAAAATTTATGGTTGATCTAAAAAAAGCATTTTCATCAATCTTTACAAGCTTTATGTTAGGATTTTTAATTTTTGAAAAATTACCATTTTTAAAAATAGAAGTCTTTCTAGGGGCTACTGTGATATTTCTAAACGTGTCTTTAAAAAAATTATTTTTAAAATCTGTTATGCTCTTAAACGTTTTAAGATGAACAGACAAATTAAGATGGCTATTCTTACTTTTGTTTCCTACTGATACTGACATGTTGTTATTAATTTTTCTTGAAGAAGAGATGTCGTATTTTAAAGAGCTCTTTTGTAGTTGAATTAAAATTTTTTGAATATTGACATTTAAATTCTTTGATTCCAATTTAATCCCATTTTCATCTTCTGCTACATATATGAAGTTTAATCCTGGGCCATAATTTACTAGTTCACTTTTTGAGATGGTCGTAACTGTTTCAAGCATTTTAAATTTTTGCTGTTCTACTACTATGTTCTTCTTATACAGATTAACTTCTTGTTCTTTTATTAAATTAAAAATTGCATCGAAGAAGTTTTCATATTCACTATAAAAATTGCTATAATTAAATTTTTGAATGTTAATGTAACTACTTCTTTTTTCAACAAAAGAAGATTTATTGAACGATTTTTCAAATAAAACTATCGGGTCTATTGATTTTGATATTAGTGAATTATAAGCATTCTTAAAGCTGTTTTGATATATCTCTAGCTCATTTTTTAAACCTGTCAAAGCAGTGTTTACGTCTGGGCTATCTGTGTTAAGCTGTACATCTATTACTTTTTTTACATCTTTTTTCAGTACACTTCTACCTCTCTGAGGCGTTCCAGGAAGAAAACCAGGCGTTCTGACAGCTGTACTTTGAATATTAAACTTTGCTAAAAATTTACTCTCTTTCTGGTTTTTATTTGTTATGTTTGTTTTTCTTTCTAACGGGTTTACTAATTTTTTTAAACTTAGCAAGCCTTGATTTGAAATTAGACTAGTATATATCATGGGCTTTAGCGTGGCACTTGACAACGATTTGCTTGATTTTGATGGTGGGATATTTATAGCAAGTAGTTTTTTCTTTGTCTTTGATATTGTTGTTTTTTTAAAAGATAGTGATTTTAAATCTTTTTTGTTTTTATTATTAGACTTAATTGATTTTCGCAAAATACCTTTAAAGACATTGTTTTTACCACTTGCCCTAAGCCTCTGAGCAGTGTTCTTGGTCATAGAAAGATTAATTTTACTACACTGTGATTTGTTTATATTGTCTACATCGATGAGACAGTAGACTCGAATTGTTAAAAGGTGATCAGTCTCGCCATTATTATTTTTAAACTTCTTTACAGATAGTACTTCTGGCGTAATATCAAATTCGTCATTTGGTTTTGCAAAAATCGGTTTTTTGTCACCTTGATTACCTGTAAGATTGTGATTTTTTTTATTAACTGTTCTTATTGCCATTTTTAATCCATTACAATTGTAAAAATATTTATAAATGTTGGTGTTTCAAAGTCATCTGTAAAAACTTTTCCAACATAAAAAACACGCTTATCATGTCTACCTAACTTGTCATCGCTATCATAAAATATTCCAGCGTCAATAATGTCTAGCTTGTTAATAGCTGCATTTTTGCTATCCTCAAAAACTTGAATCACTATGTTGTTGTCTGCTGATGTCTTGTTAAAGTATATTTTACTACTTTGCAATTTAAAATCCACAGGAGTAGGGACTTCACCATCAACTAACAATTTTCTACTTTCGGCGCCAAGATTATTTTTTGACTTTGCTGACTTTAAGTCTTCATCGATAATTTGTTCTTCTATTGCGAAACTTGACGGGCCTAAGCGATTTTTAATCTGAGACCAAGTTTCTCTACTGGTGCTTCTTGGATCGCTATATATCCCGTATTCTGACCCGTCTGTGTTAACCGGAGGTAAAAATTGAAAATTTGGCAAATGAGTCATCTTGCTGTCTAAAAACAGCGGTTCTGCTTTATTGACGTGTATTCTTTCTCTAAAAGGACCGTTAATAAAAGGTATGTTGTTTGTGATTAAAAACTCAATACTGTTTTTACTAACCTCAAAATCTCTGTCTTCAGGTTTATCAAATGATCCGATAATTCTATTGTTTTTAAAGTGCCTTAAAGAAGATGAAATAATAGCGCTTTCTGCGTTTGAATACTGTGAACCTGTTACAGCTGTTAATTTAAAAATGTCAGACTCGACTTTGCCTAAGAATACATCATTTCCGACAATACTGCCTGATGGGGAGAAGTTATAAGGAACTAATTTTCCGCTATCATCTTTTTCTAAAACTATAGAATTTTCTGGGCGCTCCATCACTTCGAAGTATATTCGATTGTCGACGTCATCATGTTCTGCTTTTGAATAAAACGTACCAATATCAGAAAGCGTTGCAAACTCTGCTCTGAGTTTACCTGCTGCAATCTGCCTCTTTCCTTCTTGTGTAACGACTAAATCAATAAATCTTGTCTTTTTATCTAAAATACCCATAATACTATATATTCCTATTAACTAATATTCTCATCCCATTCAACAAAAAAACTAGCTCTTTGAAAACCGTCCCTTTGTGACCCTGTGCCTTTAAATGTAATACAAATTAAGTCACCGCTGCTAATAGTCGGGCTTCCTGTCCCGCTACCTAAGTTAAAATTGTAAGTTGACCGATGATAGTAAGTACCTGACTCTTCTGCGTAAGTATGACCAGGTGATGCTGTTACATGAAAAATAGCAGGTCTCACAGCAGCATTTCCAGACAAACCTGTAATAAAGCTATTTGACCACTTGTGAATAGCAAAGACAGCGTTTTGAGTGAACGGATTACTTGTTGACGAATTGCCTACACCATCACCAATACCATAAACTTTTTTAAACTCTCCACCGTAAGGAAAGTATTTCCAAACATAGTTTGCAGCAGTCTGCTCTGGGTCATACTGACCTAAACTGCCGTCATACCACCTTCCGTGGTAAATAGGGGTAGGATCCCCAGTAGGCGAAGGATTGAGCCAAAAAGGTTGTATATGATTAGTAGTTGTTATTGCACCATTTGAAGCTGCCGTTATTCTACCATTAGCGTCCACAGTAATATCTGCTTTTGTGTAAGAGCCAGCTGTGACTGCAGTTGCTGCCAATCCAATTGTTACATTATCTCCACTCACGCCAACAGTTGTTTCGTTAGCGGTATTAACAAAATTTAATGTATCAGAATTGGTAATTGTACTGGTGTTTCCAGATGGATCTCTAACTGTGAAGCTAGTCATTCCGCTACTGCCACCGCCGGTTGATGCAATTGTAACTTGACCATTTGAACCTGATGTTATCGTTACGTTGCTTCCGGCGACCAGATATGACTTACCTTCATGGGTCTGGTGTATCGATCCGCTTATTGTGGCTTTAAAAACTGAATTGTCAGACAGCCCTACTTTGAGTGTATGAGGAAAAATTAAACGAATTATATTTCCGTCTAAATCTTTAGCGGCATAAAAATCTCTAACACTTACATCTTCAATTAGTTTATTAGACATGTTACTCCACCACGATACCTTGCTGAGATTGATATGTTCGATTCTTTACAACATTATCATCAAAGAAAGGCAAGGAAGCTGTTGCAAAAAGGCTTATATTTGAACTTTGAAACTGATTTTCTGATGTTCCGTCAACTTCGCTTGGCCTAACTCTAAAAAATTCTCTTAATTCCAACCCTGTCTCACTTCTTTCGCTTTTTACAAAATCAATTTTTATTGCTGGTTCTTTTGTTTGATTAACAACTCTTTGAGTCCTTCTTGTTTTAAACTTTGAATCTCTACCTTGTTGATAAAAGTCAGAGAATTGACCAAAGTTTGATGAATTAAAGTAATACTTCGGTGAACCTGTTGACCTCATATTATTAATTAATCCTGACCCAAGATAGTATATGAAATAAGCTTGACTGGTGCCATATGAACTACTAGTTAAGTACTCACCTGTCTTATCAACAGCATCTGAGAAAACTCTTCTGGCATTAGTACAATTAGAAAAAGCTTCAATAGCTGCAAGCCCTATCTGCTCAAGCGTCGATCCGTTACCTACGATACTGACAATTTGCTTACCAACTCTATTTAGAGGATTCATTGCAGTTAGTATATTTTCTTGATTTGAAGCTTTTGCTCTTTGCTCAAAAGTAAATATGTTTTTACCAAAAGTTGCATAATTTGAAGTGCCGGGTAAAAGAGATAAATTGAACTGATCTCTTACACTGCCTGTTAATTCACTTCTCGTTGCATTCTGGAACTGGTCAACAACCAAATCGTTGCCAATGACTTCATTAATGTTGACTGATGTTAAATTTTGATTCGAGCCTTCGTGTATTTCTTTGTCATCTTTTATTTGCGATCCGTACAGGGTTAGCTTTGATCCACCAAAGATTGTTGATGGGTAAATATTATTTATGTTATTTATTTGAGTAAGATCGGACCCAATGGAGGTTGCCCAACCTAAAATTAGCTTGTCTGTTGGTTTTATTAAATAAGGAGAAGTTAATTGTGTATTTGATGATTTTGGTAAAATTACTTCAGAAACATAAGAGCCACCTGCTGCGTTGTTTGCATCAACAGGCGTTTTTACTTCAAAAGTATTTTCTTCCGGATCAAAACCAGTAAAGGCGTTAAACAAACCTCTAGAGTCTTTATCCAAGTCTCCTGTTGATCTTCCTGGTTTTTGCTTACTAGTAAAAACAGCTCCTGCATCAGAAGATGATGAAAGCTGACCTAGAATTACATATGTATTATCAGGTAAGATAGGTGTGGATTTGCACTTTGACTCTATTCTAAAACTACTAGTTATTTGCTGTGCAACGCCACTGTATACTTCGTCATATACATTGATATTGTCTCTATCTGAAAATTTTTCAACAATATCTTCAAAGCTAATACTACCATTTGTCTGATCTGTTCCTGAACCTGATATTATGTTAATTGTCTGAGCATATGTTATTAAGTCTCTTGACTCTTCAACATAAGTTTCTTTTATTCCATCACCATCTAAATCATAACTCCCTGGAATTGTTTCGATATAGGAAAAATTTAAATCATTTCCTAGCCTGTCGAGTCTTTTTACATTAATTTTTGTTTCTCCGGTAAAATTGCTTTGTCTCAAAATAAAAAAATTAAGATCTCTATATCCGTATTGATCAATAGTGGCATTCATATAGTTTGGTACACCATCTTGAAAATTATTACCACCCCTAAAAGTCTTGCCATATTCAATATCTACGTGGAATTTGGCATTATAGTCAATTACTAATTTTTCTAACAAAAAATCTTTTGTGATACCAAGATCTGATGCTAGTATGTACTGGCTTGATGTTGCATGATACCTTCCTGAAAAAGGAAACCCGAATGTGTCGCAAGGTCTAAGATAAGAAGAAATAACATTGTCATCAAGTAAATTAAAAGTGCTATCACTTCTTGAACTACCTGAACCTGTTGCAATTTTTCCTAAGTTAGAAAAACCCAGTATTGACGATGTTATAACTGATATTTGCGTATCCATGTCAAAACCTAGCTCTAAATTACTTCTAAAACCTGGGCCTATTGACTCCCAGCGCCTTAAGTCTTTATTCCAATAGCACATTGTAGGCTGATCTACGTCTGCTGATTCACTGTAAATTGATAAATTTGGGCGTTGATTTACAACGCCCAAATTTATCTCTGAGTCTGTGCTTAAGTCTATTTCTATTTTTGTTTTTGATAGTAATCCGCTGCTAAAACCTGGGTATTCTAAGGGGTCTACACCTCTGTTATAGAAGTTAGAATTATTTAAACTGCGTGTCTCTTTAAAAGGCCTAAGTATTTCAATGTTGTCTAAGTTATATTTTACGTCGCTTTCTATAGGGCTTGCACTAGCTTTGATACTGCTGTTTAAATAATTTGGAGTAGATATAGAAGAATTTGCTATTTTTTTATCAAAAACGCTTTCAGAAGTTAAAGTAGGGTAAGTTAAATTCTGATCTCTCGAAATAATTTTTATATTTCCAATTGCCCAAACTTTTTTTCTTGATCCTGAGATGCTGTCTTGAATAATTCTAATATAAAAACTACTCCCACCGTGGTTTTTAAATTCTCTCATCGATAAGTTAACGATACAGCTAGGTCTTGTTTTTGTTGCCCTTTGTTCCTGTGTTACTAAGTTTGTATTTGACCTTCTTAGGGCACTATTTGCATCTAGAAAAGGTTTTAACCACCCGTTTGTTGTATCTAAAAAATCAACATTTGAAACGTTGTAATCGTTGATATAGACATTAGTCCATCCCGAAGTCCCGTTCAGCGAAGTTTGAACTTTTAAAACATCAGTTGGTGATCCCTGTGATAAACCTAGGCCTTGAAATGAAAAATCGTGTGGGCCTTGGTATACTTCTATTTGAACAGTTGGGTTTAAAACTTTTTGCTGAGTTCTGATCCATCTTCCTGAAGGGTCACCTGGGCCTTGAAATACAAAAGCACCTACAGTTTTACCTGTTGCGACTGACGTTGTGATATCTTTTCTGATTTTTTCTCTGCTTGCAACTAGCCATTTTGCTGAAGATGGAGAAACAGCAAATTGATTTAAGTTAGAGACAAATCTCGCGTCTTCATTGAATGTATCTTCAATTATCTTTTCAAAAATTTGTGCACTATCTCTAAAAGGGCTACTAACAATGTCGCCCAGCCTATCACTGGTACCCATCCTTTTTAAAGTTGGATAACTACCAAGGCTATCGTCTTTTTCTCTAATTAACACTCTTGCAGGGTTACTTATGTAGCCGGAGCCAGTCACAAAACCTTTAGTCGTGTTACTACCTGTTATAAAAATTTTTGGCATTACTTCTTTAAACCTCCAAAAGCAATCGAATCTGTTCCTAAAATGTTGCTTTCTCCAAATATTAATCCGCATGTAGAAGATTTAAACCTCTCACCGATTATTGATTTATTTCTATCTGACCCTGATAAAAAATTATTTTTTTGGCTTAAGTCGCTAAACAAGCTATAATTTTCTGTTTGTTGACTAAAGTAACTTTCATCAATATAGGGGTTTGCAATACTTAAATTTTGATTCATCATGTTCGGCAAAGCAAATTTATAACCGCTTGCTTGGGAAGTATTATAACTTGAACTAGGAAAGTTAAACGATCCAAATTCTAATTCTTGCAAATCTTCATAAAAAACAAATTGATTTTTATCTTTAACTTCTTTTACATCTAATATTTCTACTGCGCCTCTTTGATTTCTCTCAACTGATGCGCCCATATATTCACCTTTTATGCCGGTTGGTAAATAATCATAAATCGAATCTATTATTGATGTCCTTACATGGAATACGTCTATTGCGCCATTAAACCCGGGATCAGATGGGTTAACGAATTGCTCAAAAGTTTTTACAAGATCAGTAACAATCGGGTATCCTTCTACTTGAGTTTTACCTAATAAATCTTTGGGGACGAGCTTGCCAAAATCTTGGAATGGAATTACTGTGAAATTGTCGTCAAATATCTTAAATTCCAAACCGTAGCCAAAGTATTCTGAACCATAGTTATGATTAAAAACATTGTCATAGGAGAAAAAGCTGTCAGGGCTAATTCTGATTATCGGCATTAGCGTCTTAGAGAATTGCTCAAAATTTTGCATATTCTTACCTTGTCTTTGACCGTCATATTTTTCAATATTTTGTTGACTACTAACGTTGTTTTCTTCTTCGCCAACTATTGTCACGCGACCTATCCTTGAACCTCCAACTGTTAAGTCAGTTAACTCTCCAGGTACAAAAGTTGATGCAACACGCTCGACTTCTTCGCCTAGTCTTCTCCAAGGGCCGGTATTCCAAGCAGATAACAAATTACTACCTCTGTTTTTAGGATAAAGCCCTCCTCTGGCTGGCGGTAAAAGTGAGTTATTTGTTGTCCCTTTTTTTCGAGTACTCTCAACTTGTTCGGGCGTAAGATACTCGAAAACTGTGACAGGCACAAAAATAGACTTATTTGATTGTGATTCATCAAACTGAATTTTTTTATTTGCAAAATTTGTTTTTGCAGGTTTGCCTTGAAATGGTATTGACATCTTATCTCCTAGTGCTTTTTAACGTTTCCGACAAATTGAGATAAAAATATATTACCTCTGGCAGGGTCACGCTCTAAAGACTTCATGTAGATTTCATCGTAAAGATATTTAAATCGGTGTCTTTCTAAAACATGCGACTCATAAATAAAGTTAATTCCTAAAAAGTTTGTTTGTTTAGGGATCATAGAATAAATTGAATCTGTAAAAGAACTATCAATCCACTTAAATAATTCTCTATACTTTTTTAAATTTATCTTTTCAAGTAAGTTATTGAAGTAAACTTCTCTCATTGCACGTAAATCGAAGTATGACTCACCAAATAGTAAATTAGGATTACCTAAAGCATCATCTAAGAAACTTAAATCTGAAAAAGCAGCTAATATATTTTCATTTAATCCCTTCATCGATGACATGTCTATTGACAGTCTATTATCATCTACTGTTTCTTCACTGTATAAAACTTCATGAACAGGAGCAATTGTTGAAAAATATCCATTTTCAATGTTTTCAGAATCTTGAAAACTCCTAATTCTTACTTTTTGCTTTGCATAATTTACGTCAAACTTGTCAGAAAGAATATCAAAATTAACATTTTTATTCGTAAAGATCGATGCTGACGATGTAGCAAAATTTGATCCTTCAAAATGCAAATTGTTTTGAGAAAAATCAAAAATTCTAATGCTCCCTAAGCCGTCTGTTGCTTTTGTATTTTGTTTTGTGTCTGTCTGGAGTATTAATCTCTCAAAAGAACCTGATGCAACTCTATTAAAGTTGTAATTTACAAGCGGATTATCTACTCCAAAACTACTAAGATTTCTTGTCCTATTTTTCCACTCATTAACAGACGTATTTTTTGAGAAAAATCTCATATTTGTAATCATTCCAGAGAACTTTGTCGTGCTCCGCGCGGTGGTGTTGGCATTTAAAAACTTGCTTGTACTTTGAAATGACTGACTCCCTATCGTTATAAAACTACCTGACGTATTATACACCGAGATATTTTTTAAAACGCTGTCGCCGTAATTAGAAAAGAAAGAAGCAGTTGAGTGGCTCTCTATAATATCACCGTTTAGTTGTTTTGATGCCCTTAGAAAGTATGACCCAGAATTCCCTGTTGTAAAATCGTGACAATCTTTCTTTCCAAATGATATATACCAATGGTCTTTGTCAAAAACATTGACACCATCAAGAGTGATTTGTCTAGCTGTTGTATTTGTTGGGCTGTCAGATATGTAAAGTGAAAGACTTTCACTTGACCCAACAAGATTTAAAATACAAGACTCTGTAGAGCTTGGAGCAGATGTTCCTGTGACATGAAACCTAGCCAAGCTCTCAGTCACATTTAAGTAACCAGACGGCCACGAGTAGAGACCCTCATAAGTAAATGATCCAGAAGTAAATAGTCCGTCACTAGAATTATTGCTAATACCGTGAGGTGGGTAAATACTACTACTTACAAAAGATCCTCTAATTGCGGGCACACCTGTTTCAATTCTTGAACCGCTTAAAAATCCTGACTTTAAGTAGCCAGCTCCTTGTGTTGTCGGATACCCTCTACTGTCATAAGCTAACACATTAACTTTATTTGCATCTGAGAAATTTAAGAATGAAAAGACATCTTTTCTATTTTCTACTGAACCTTCAAGTGATTTAATTTTTGAGCCGCCATATTCTCTAAAATGAAGTATATTGTCAGGTTCAATACCTGATTGTCTAAATATGCTTTTAAGTGAGTCGACTGTTCCTCTTTTTAGATTGTTCTTGGGAGCCTCAGAAAGTACTCTTCTCCAAATTAAATTTTGGATTTCATACAGAGACTTAGCACTTTGTTGTGGGCTGTTATTAACGTTTACACCATCAAGAAGTTGTGCAAAATTTGCATATGCAAAGAAATCAGGGAGTATTGTGTTTGTTTTGTTTGCTTTTTCCTTTAAGAAAACATCGGGTGTTGTATCGTAATCATTATATTGTGTATAGTTATAGCTTGTAATTGCGTCTACAAACATTTTTAACTCATCATAAAATTTAGCATAAGTTAAAAGAAGTTTAATAAGTGTTTGGCTACTTGGCAAGTCTGTTTTTTGCTTACCTACATTGCTGTCACTCATTGTTGAGAAAGCTTCGCCTAGTGCATCAATTTCTTGTTGAAACTCTCTAAAATTAGTCCCATCTTGAAAATAGTGGTGTGGGACTAATTTTGTGACAATATTAGGATTGAAATCGTCATAAATTGACGCTGTATGAAGCAAGCTCGTATTTAAAGTTTGAACAGTGCTAAAAGTTGGAAAAAGAACTGGATTTCTTTTTTTATCTTCTGCCAGAACTGGCACATCTGACCCTGTCACTCTATTATGATTAATAAAATTTTCAACTCTTGAGTGTAAAGAATTACCTGACGCATCCAAGACTATATCATTTCCTGTGTGGCTACCTGGCGGTTCATTAAACCGATAATAAAGCTTCAGTGTAGGATTATTTTCGCTAGGGTAATAGCTTTTTAGTTTATATTTTTTAATACTTTCAATTAAATTAACAGAGTGAAAAAACCTTAAATCGTCCATTGAACCTGAGAATGTTTGTTTTTGTGTAAAGATAGTATTGTTTACTCTTGCAGTCTCGCCTGTTCCGATCGTTAAATTTGCAGCATTGTAATCTAATCTGTTAAATACGACTTGATTGCTAGAAGAAATAACTTGATTATTATTTACTAATAATTTTGCTCTTTTGTCACCTAGCTTATCATACATAGCAGTTACGTGCGAAAAGACACCTTTGTCAATAGAACTAGTAACGTGAAGATAGTTGGATCCTGACGTAATTCCAAAGTGTAGATCACACTTGCTAATATCACTTGATTGTGACAGTGCTATTGTGAGATTATTAGCTATACTTGAAAACTTCTGAATAACAATTTGATTATCGTTAGCTTGAGTGGGTATTTTAATAAAAAACTCAAAAGAAAAAGGGGCTGTTATTGGGTCTAAGACAGCTAAACCATCCAATCTATCTGACAGTGCTGTTAGATTTGCTCCGCTTCTGTCAATGACATCTATAAAATTTCCGTTTGATTTATCTTCTCCAACCATTGTTCCGGAAAAGTTTAAATAACCAACATTTTTTGGAAAAGAATCTAATACATATTTTTCAAAACCTGTCAATGAATCTTCGTATACTTCTATATCTTTTTGTGATTTTTCATAAGGATAAAAGTTGACAATCCTATCAAAAGCCTCATTAACTTTGGATACAGCTGAGTGAAAAAACGTATGATTCTCAAACTTAGACCAGTCTACTCTTAGTTGCTGAGATGAAACTAAGTAAGGTTTGTCTCCGTATCGAAAAGAAGAAGTACTCTCAATGTTAGTATTTGCAAATTGCAAATAATTAATACTGCCTTCTTGCGAATCATTCAGATAGGCGACTGATCTTTTGTTTTGTCTTCTATATTTTGGCCTAAAAATCATTACTACCTCTTAGATTATTCTAAATTTTGATGCTGCGTCTTTAATAACTGTGTCTGCGTTGTTTCTTCTTATTAAAAAATCAAAAGAGTAAGTTCTTCCAGGTGGAAGTGAGTCTGTATAAAAAGTAAAAAACATTCCGTTATTATCAGTTGAAAGTCTAGACGAGTTGTTTTCTTTATCAAAGTCCATTAAAATTGAACCATCAACTACATCTCTTATTCTAAAGTGCATATTCTGAAATACTTGACTCTTTTTTTCTAGAGGCGTTTTAACTGTCACTACATCTCTGTCTCTATCTTCAGCAAAAACTCTTATTTTTACTTTTTGTCCTCTTCTATACTCTTCATTTACATTTAAAACTGTGACAAGTAAGTTATTTTGATTTTTTGTATTTGAGATACGTCTATTTTCTCTATTTACTTTTAATGAAGAAGACAGATACGTAACTGTTTCTTGCGAATTTGTCCAAACTTCATTAAAAGTGATAGAACCTGTTATGTTTGCTTGTTCATAGAGGTTGGTATTAAAACTGTCAATCGCAAATGATGCAGAATAAATTCCTGTCATTCTATGCCTTCCATTTAAAGCCTGTGATACATTAAAAGTTTTTTTATAACTCCCTGACTCTATCTTTAAAACCATGCAGTTTTCACCTGTTAAAGAAGTTGCAGATGAACCTGACAGTATGTTTGCTAAGTCGTCTTGATGGTAATTTTGCAAATACAAAGATGAAGAAACATTGAAAATGATATCTTGATGACTATCGAATAAAGAATCATCATATCTAACTATCATTTGAGGTCTTTGTGACGCTCGATATGCATTTTTTGAAGAAAATCTCTTTACAAAATAAGATTTTTCGTTTGACTCAAAAGACCCAGAGAAAGCAATTAAAAAACCATGATCAGGTATTAAATTTGCAGCTGTACCTGAAACGATTGTTGTGACGTCCATAAAAAGATCTTCGTATCCTGATTCGAAAAATTGCTCTGCACATAGTGACTCGTTGCCTACTGACGAGTCTAGCGTTCCGCTAACTATAATATCGATATTATTAGCTCCAAGACTACCTGATGCCATTGCGCCAGGACTTTTCCATAGAACAGGAGCGCCATTCTGAATTGATGCTGTAACATAGTTTGTTGCATCTAAGTCAGAAAAACTAACAATATCCAAACCTCTACCTTCATCAAAACTCTGTGACAAAGGAAAAAGAATTGCTTTAAAATTATTAGGAGTAGTTTGACCTCCGTATACATCACTTAGTTTAACATATACTTTGAAAGAATCGGCATCTAGATCAATTAACTTGTCTGTGTCCATCTGTCTTATTTCTTGTATTGGAAACTTGATGAGCAGTCTAGAAAATTCTTTTGGTGTGCTTTCTCCTGATATTATATTCTCATTATACAGCTTGAACAAATCCAAGGTCCCAGAAGAGCCTACATTTGAATCCGTCGCTCTAAACGAGTTGTTTATTATCTTATTTGTTATATAAGTGTCTTTTGATGCTGTGAGGATTCTTTGCATTATACTATTCTCCCGACAATGTCTTCGTTTGGATATTTTAGTTCAAATATTCCTCCAGGTGGAGGAAAAACTAAACCTCTGTCCATATTTTGTTTAACGTTAAAAGAATAGCCGCTGTAAGAATTACCACTTTGAACTCCTGTCTTGTTGCTAATTGTAAATTTAATTATGTTAACAACTCCGGGCACATTTAGTATTAGATTTTCTAGTTCGCCTAATATTATTGGCTTATTAATTTGCTGATTTCTAATGTTAAAATATTCAGAAATTTTTGAATTTATTGTTGCAATTACAGACTCAGACCTAAAACCTTTTTGAATTGTCACAGAATATTCTGTTCCAATATTAATTATTATTGCATCTAAAATGTCAATTGAGTCAGAAACTATTCTAAATTTATTTAAGTATTTTGACAGATTTTGCTTAAGTGTATCGGGTGAAACCATCAATTTACCACTCTGACTCCTAGATATTACATGTAACTGGCTGCCTCGTGGATTTCTAGGATTGTCTGTGACAGCTGCTCTATATACTTTACCAAAATTTACAGGCATTGAGTGAACTCTTGCTAACAAATCTTCTCTTGTAACAATTCTATTTTGAGCGCTTCTATTAAAGAGGGCAACATTTCTCATCTCTTCTACTGTTGACTCGTCTTCTCCTCCTTTTGCTGAACTAGGATTAAAAACTCTTAAAGAAGATCTAACACTGACCTCTTCAGATACGGGTGTACTTGTCATAAATGAAAGAATTGCTGTCTTAATTGAATTAATTTGCCCTGAACCTACATTGTGTGACAAACCACCACCGTACCTATAATTTACTGTCAATGTTGTATTGACAGGTGATATACCTAAAGTCTGACTTGATAGAAAGCTATTTGGGTCGACAGATATTGTTGTAAAAGATTTTTTATCTCCAAACAATCTAATTGCATGCTCACTTGGGTCGGGTATTACATCTTCGTCAAAGGCATTTTCGTCACCTGAACCAAATCTTAGAGTTGTCTTTCCGGTCTGAGTACTCCTAGCAGTCACAAATCTTTTTGGAGCATGAAAAAGCTCAAGCCTAGATGGTACATCTGCTAAATCGTATTTCGTATTCTCGTAAATTTTAAACACTGTGTCTTGAGATAAAGTGTCAACTTCATAATATTCGTCTCCGTTTGAGTCAAAGACAGAAATAATTTCGTTCACGTTCTCTTTTGAGAGAGTAATTGTTCTAAAAGGTACTAGCTTGTCTGGTATTGAGATATTTTCAGTTTCAATTCTACTACTAGAACAAACACCTTTTCTTTTTAAAATAAAGTTAATAGGTATATTCCCGCTAGATCGGCCAATTAAGACTTCTGCTAGTAACTCATTGTTGTCATCAAGTTTTTTAAAGTCAACATCTTCTAATAATGTAAACTCTATCCCACCAGGTGTTGAGAATACAGAATTTTTCCTGACGGTAGGTGTTGCAATTGTTTTTGGCTGATATATTCCGTTAATTTGCTCAGCGGGTACTACAACTGATAAATCAACAGTTGCGTAAGCAGGAGCTGCAGGAGGGACTTCAAACCCCGCTTCTCTAATTAGTCTTTCTAAGTTAGTTTTTTCAATAGCTTTCTCTAAAGAGTTTTCATTAAACTGATGATCTAAATAATACATTAGGACATCACCTACATATGCATTCATATCAAGTAAAAGACCTCCCAGACTTGAATCTGTAAAGTCAATTATTTCATTACTAAAATGTCTTAAAGCATAATTTTGTATTTCCTGTCGAAGGCTTTTAAAGTCTTTGTTTGTATAGCTAACTTCCTTAATCTTATTAACTTCTTTGCTTATATTCCTTGCCATATTTAACCACCTACGTTCAAATTAATTTCGAGCCCGAGTAAAGGACTATTAAATTTAGGAATTGTGTATTGAATTCTGATGCTGACTTTTGCAACACCAAATCTATTTAAATCTTTTTTTTCATTAACATCTACGATATTGCTGTCAATACTTTGTATTGCTATCGTAGGAATATACTCTTGTGTGGCTTGGATAATTGACTCAGATATTATTTCTTCAAACTGTGGTGAATTGCTGTACTCATAAACTAATGCAGTTAAATTGGCACCAAAATTAAATCGACCTAACCTTTCACCTTTGTTTGTCATCATTAAATTTCTAAAATTATCAGATAACTGCCTGATTGGGTTTTTATGAGTTTTAAACTCATTGTTTTCTAAAGCCAAGGGTGTCTTTATGCCTATTGGCCTTAAATGAGTCTTTTTTGTCGTAAAACGTCTATCTGACGTTCTAACACCACTACTTTTAAAATTAAACTGAGAGCTTGACATATTGCTTCCTTTTTATTACTATATATATCATTCTCCAAAAATTTTAGATGATGCTAATAATTCTACGTTAATTTTTGCTTCGATTAATCCTTCAACGACGCTTGTTGCGGCGGCAGGATCCCCAGCTATAGACCCGGGCAAGTTTTCTATAATTAAAATTAACCCATCAATAGTATCTTTAAGTTTTGAATGGATTACGTAAGGCTCGCTTTCGTCAAAACTAGGAGTGACTGACTTTAGATATACTTTGCCTGAGCCTTTAATGTTGATGTTTCCTTCTTCGTCTAAATCAATAAAAGATTGACCACTTAAATTACTAACCCTAGTAGATTTTTTACCGATAACTCTTGTGTTCTCATAAGAAAAAAGAGCAGCAGATGCACCTTTCTTTGTCTCTAGATCAAATGAATTCTCAAAAATCTTATCAATATTGCAATTTGATGACATGTACAACCTGTTTGACACATTCATTATCTCATTTTCATCGTCAGTTATTTCTTTATTGCTAGCTAAAAAATCGCCGGAAGTAATATCAGCAGTCTTATTAATTTCATAATGTTCATACTTAGGGTTATCACACTTGTTTCTGATTAAATTTAAGCGGTCAGTCTTTATTTCATCTCCACCAAGCTTATTAGATGCATCCTCAATTAAGTCTGTATACTTTCTATGTACAAATATATCAATCGCAGGAGAAGAAGGTTGGCGAAAGCTCACTACATCTTTTTCGTCAGTTTTATCAGTCATTCCAGTAGGTTTTGACCTCTCATCGTCACTAATTTCAAACTTTTCTGTTGTTATATGTATGCCTGCGTTATTTGACCCTTGAATTAACAAATCGTCGCATTTTTTTAAAACTCTTGGTACAGGCTCTCCTGTGTGCTCTTCTAAAAATGCTTTTGAGTTTAAAAATATATCTGCATAATTTAAATTTCTAGGTAAATTACTACTTGGTATTTTGTCAAAAGTATGCAAGGCAACTGCATCTTCTACTGATATTGTTATTGCATTGCCTTGATTTTTAATGCTAGTATACGTATCAACAATATCAACGCTTCTTTCGTGACTTGTATAATTTAAATCTTCTGTTTGAATTACACCCGCCTTTCTACACATCCAGTGGTAGTACTTTACGCCCTTTAAGTCTTCTTCTATTAACCAAACATACTCCCCTGGTTTAAGAGGTAACGAAAAGTGTGATGGAAAAAAAGGATAGGCAACGATAGCCTTATCACCATCTGACCCTCTATTGTCATCTACTAATTGGACAATTATTGAGTTCATAGGCATATTATCTAAAAGAGGATAGTTTTTAATTATACTTCTGTCTAAACTTAAACCTGAACCTTGTTCACCTTGATTTAGATAGGTATATGGATCAGATATGACTTCTCTAACAATGCCTGACAAGAAATTATAATTTACATTTCTTTGAAATTCTGCATCAATTGTTGATGAGACTCTGTTGCCAATTGCTACACTTGCTCTATTTTTTGCAAATCTTGGCCTATCTCCTTTTTGTGACATCCTACCCTTCTATTGAATCAAATATTGAACTAGGGTTTACAATTTCTTCCCTAGCTTGCTCTTTAGCAATTAACTCGGCCAGCCTAAGTATTTGGTCGTTGCACTTTGACATTCTTTCTAAGTATTTTGTTATTAAGACTCCGTGAGTTGAGTGGTTGCCTGGATGTCCTGGAATTGTCAATAAAAGGTCGTTTACTAATATTGATGCACTTTCTCTGTCTTCTAATGCGTTTTGATATGCCTCTCTCCATAAAAGCTTTTTCTTGTCTTCTGTGTTCCCTAAGGTATCGAGTAGATCAGCAAAATCTTTAATTTTTTCTTCACTTGAATTTTTAGACACTACTTTAATCTCCCATATTAAATAAGTTTTGAAATGATTCGTTATTTTTCTTGCTATCTCTATAATATTTTCTAATATTTGACATTGAGACTGATAGTTGCTTTGGATTTAATCCTGAGATTTCCCTTAAGTAAACAAATATTGCACGTTTATTTAAAAACTCTAGTTCATCAACTTTATTAAAAAGTGTAATTATTGCACTGATACACTTTTTTTCATTTTCGTTTCTTGCTTTGCACTGAATTACTTTTAACATTTCGCTTAAAGATTCTTTATCTTCTTTAAATGACATTAGTGCAGGAGGAGAAGGAACGTAGCCAAATCCTTCTATGCTTCTTTTATCTTTAGAACTCATACCTGCAACATTATCAATACTTATATGACGATTACTTATCTTGCGTCTCTTATTACTCTGTATTATTAAGAAGTTTTTAGCACAAACGTTAAAGTAAGAAAATGCTTTAGCACCCTTGTCCTTGTCAAATTTTTCTAAAGTCTCGTATAAAAAAGAAACAGCGTCAGATTTTAGAACATGAAAGTATTGCGGATCGGATGCGAAATTATGTATATAAATTAAATTTTCTACTAGCTTCACAAAAGATTTTCGAATCTGACTTTCATATATCTTTTCCCTTTTCTTTTGGCATTCTGTTTCTTGATACTTTACTATTGCATCATGTGTTTCTTGCCCAAAGTATAGTTTTCTATCACTGGTCTTCTTTTTTCTCTTTACTGTTTTCTTCTTCAATTGATTCACTTTTGACCCCGGCTTGATATGTTAACTTATTTGCTATTTTTAGTATGGCAGCATGACATTCTTTTATTTCAGAAATTACCTGTCTTATTTCAACAGAATCAAAAAAAACCGGTGTTTGTATTATTTCATTCATCTTTTTATATTTTTTATCAAGTATATCAAGTGACTCTTCTAAACTATCTTCAACTTTGAAAATAATTACAGAAAATTGATATAACTTGAAGCCCAAATATAGATTTGCTAAGAAAGAAATGCAGCACAATACTATAACTATATATAAAACTGTCATAATTTAAAATATCTCTTGTAAAACTTTATCGTATTTTTGATTAATTGCAGCTGCGTTAAAATTAAGTACAATATCTTTTTTCATTTTTTTTGCCTTGTCTTTAGCATCTTTGTAGTTATTATATACTTTATTTACTTGATCGATAAAACTGCTTTTTATAGGTTCAGCCCACCTTGTATTTTCTACAAAAATCCTACCGTCTATTTTTGAATGTGGTAATTGTACTAAGTCGTAATCTACAGGGTAAAAGTAGTCTTTCTTTAAAAACTCTAAATGACCTGACCAGTTTGTTGTAATAACAGGTAAACCAGAAGCTGCTGATTCAATTAGAGGTAGACCGTATCCTTCGCCTCTAGTAGCAATTGCGAATGCTTTAATTTTAGGATGCTGATACATAGCAGCTATTTCTTCGCTATTAAGATGGCCATGAACAAGATGGATCTTAGGAAATTCTCCTTTTCTAATTTGCGGTATAATACTTTTTAAATACTCAGTTGTCATATTCTTATCAGATGTTGTACTTTTCCCAAAGTTTGTTTTTATGACAACGCCTGAGCCTTTTTTGTCTTTTAATGCTTCACAAGACCAAGCCAGAGTATTAATTAGATTTTTTCTATCTGTGTTCATATCTTGACTAGTTAACTGAGCAATAATTAATAGATTCCAGTCTGTGTCAATTGACTTAAATCTTTTATCATTTAAAGCCTTCCCAATCGCAGATCGATTTGTTATTTTACCGTTAAATGATTCTGGAACGACGTCAATTGGCGTCGTGATTATTCCTGACCTTTTTAAGACATTCCTTGTAAACTTAGAAGGTACGATAACTCTATCCATTTTATTGCAATTATCTAACCACGCAGGATTACACTTGTCTGTTTCAACTGCTGCTGTGACCCCTATGTTCTTTTTTGCCAATGTGTTATCCCATTCATCTGGTAATTGAACCTGGAATGATATATCATAGCTGCCCGCCTCAAGAGGTTTTGAACAGTTCATAATTTTACCTATGAGGCCATTCTCTCTTTTTTGATCAATTATCCAGGACGTACTTCCCCACTGGAGGCACTCCGCTGTTAGTTCTACGTCTTTTCTGTTATGCAACCAGCTAAATATCTGTCTAGAATGAACGCCGTATCCACTGTTTGTTAAAAGAGGTGCTCTTAATAATACTTTCATAATGTTCCTTAAAGTGTCTTTATTGTCCAAGTTGATTTATTCTTGTTATTTTTAAAATCTTCAATTGTGTCTATCATTGTTTCATGCCACCGCTTGATGGTGTTTTCATACTTAAATTCAAAATTAGCATAAGACTTAACTTTTTGACTAAGTAAAGATTTTTCTTTTTTGTCTAAACTAAAGATTTTGTAAATTCCTTCAGAAAAATTTTCAGCTGATACGTAGTCTTCATAAATGTACGGTACATTTTGGCTTCCAACCATTGTTTTTAGATCGATATTAAGCGCTACTCCATTGTGCGAACCGTCTCTATGATCGACAACTTGTCTTGTCAAGCCACCTGTTTTTGGAGCTATAATAGGTGTACCTGTCATCATTGACTCAAGCGTTGACAACCCAAAACCTTCTGCATATGAAGTATTTATACAAAAGTCTGATATGTTATACAACACGTTCATTTTATCAAACTCTATTCTTTCCCTAGAAAAGAAAACGTTATCTTGAATATTTAGCAATTCAGCTACTCTAAAAAGATTCGGGCCTTCATTGTCGGTTGGTTCTGTGTGCATAATAAGTGTTGCATTGCGGTGGCCGTGTTCATTTTCAATTCTGTCTAAAAACATCTTCCAAGAAGCCAAAAGATCAGAAGGTCTTTTTCTTTTTGCGTTTCTGTTGACCCAAATACCTACAAAATGATCTTTTCGATCTTCGCCTAACAAACTCTTTTTAAATTTTATTTTTTCATTATGGTCTATTGGGTAAAATAGATTGTCAGGTAACGAGTGAGGAATAAAGTTTGTCTTTTCTGGGTATGTATCCTTTAACATTGTGTATGTCATATGGCTATGACAATTTATCAGGTCAGTAGATTGATAATACACGTCATTGAATTTTGGATACGGGTAGTTATCCCATACATGCCACCAAACGATAGGGCAGATCTGGTGGATTTCATCTTCAATTTCAAAAAGCCAAGTAAAAAATCTTGGATCTGTGAATATAAAAAGTAAATCAGGTTTTTCAGTTGCCAAGGTAACTCTAATTAGCTCTTTTGTTCCAAACCCATCGATCGGCTTAATTATAAAATCATCATTTACAACAACTGTTCTGTAGTCTTGATGTTTTAAAGCTGCGCCAAATTGTCGAAAAGACCAGCAACCTTTCTTTATTAGCCCTTCAATTAAGTGCCTTGTTTGTGTCCCAACCCCGCTTGTTGATAATGCGTGATCAGAGAGAACTAGGACTTTAAATTTTCCGTCTTCTGTCATTATTCACCTTATAATGTTTAATATTTTAGACATAATGCCTTAATGTTGTTTATAATTTTATACATTAAAAGTATAAAGTAAAAAATTATGTACAGTGTTCTGTCTTATGAAAAGCACAATATTTACAGCTATTTCGATTTTTAAGATAGAAACCTTTTCTAACTCCTGATATCATGCTTGTCATTAGTTTTTTACCTCTTTGCATTGTTTTATCGCCAACAGAAACATTTACTAAACTACAAATTTTTCCAGGCTTAGAACCTCTTTTTAAGAGAACAAACCCACATCTAATGTCTTTTAGAGGTATATTGTGCTTCATTGACCAAAAGTATTTATAAAGAATTAACTGGGCTGTCATTCCTAAGTCTTGCTTTTTGTCTCTGTTCCACCCTCTTGGCCCTGCTGTTTTCCAATCTATTATCCAGTAAACATGACCTTTTCCTCTTTTTTTAGGGACTTTAAGTACTGCGTCAATAAAGCCTTTAAACATCAGAGGCTTTTCAATTTCAGGTATGTTTTCATATAATGATTCTTCTGCATTAAAACATTCCCACCCAGGGAATTCTTTATCTAAAAAAACAAGCAAGTCTCCCCATGTATTTTTAGCCCAAGACTCCCAAATATTTACAGGTTGGTGTTTGTACCACCCAGGTTGCTTGCTATACCACTCTGGGTTTTCAAAATCTGCCTTTTTCCAAGCATATTTCATTTCTGTTAATATTTTTTCTTCATCGACTATTTTAGTTTCAATTAAGCTTTCACACCCTTCGTGGACTGCTGTACCAAAATGAAGATAAGGTGAGTCTTGAAATTTGTCAATTTTATCAACGTATAATAACTTATGCCTAAAAGCACACTCTTTCCAGTTTTTTATTTCAGAAAAAGAAATGTGAGGCTTGTTTGTTGGAAACTCTATGTCTTTAAGATTTGTCATTTTTTATCCATTAGCTTTTCTACCAGCCAAGAAGAAGACTGGGGTTTTTCTTTGCCACCAATTGACCAAAGCATTTGTATGTTCATTGAGTCGCATATTTTCATTTCAGGTGTATTGTCTTTTTTCCTGTCTCCGCCGTTTGCAAAAGCGTCAGGTTTGATTGTTTGGAGTGCGTCACAAGCAGTATTGTCTCTGTCTTCAAATGAAACAACTCTTGAAACAGACTCAAATTGTTGTATTAATTCTGCTCTTTCTTCCCAAGTCATAAAAACATAGCCTTTTTTTCGCATAAGCCATTCATCAGAGTTAAGAGCAACAACTACTTCACCCCATTCTGCTGCCTCAGTAAACATTCTTGTGTGACCAATGTGAGGAGGGTCAAAACCGCCCGACACCATTATAACTTTTTTCATTTAAGCAATCTCCTTTTAATATAATATTATAACAAATAATTTTGACAATTACAAATAATAAAAATGCTGCCTAAAGGCAGCATAGTTATTTAGTCAGAATTTAATAATACTAGTTGTTAGTATCGGTATGATTTATCTTTAAACGGGCCTTCTTTTTCCACGCCAATATACTTAGCTTGTTTGTCGTTTAAGTTTGTTAAGGATGCACCTAAGTGATTAAGATGTAATCTTGCAACTTCTTCGTCAAGCTTTTTAGGTAGAACATAAACTTTATCTTCGTATTTTTCAGAATCATTCCACAGTTCAATTTGTGCTAAAACTTGGTTAGTAAAAGAACAAGACATTACAAAGCTTGGGTGCCCTGTTGCGCATCCTAAATTTACTAATCGACCTTGTGCCAATAAAATAATATTTTTCTCTCTATGACCAAACTGTCTTGTGTCTTTAACTCTGTACATATCAACTAAAGGTTTAATGTTTGTTCTTTCACAATTTTCATTTAACCAAGCTACGTTAATCTCATTGTCAAAGTGGCCAATATTACATACAATTGCGTTATCTTTCATCCAACCAAAATGTTTTTGTGTAATCACATCGCAGTTTCCAGTTGCTGTTACAATAATGTCACCTTCGCAAACTGCGTCATCAATGTTCATGACTTGAAATCCATCCATGCAAGCTTGGAGAGCGCAAATAGGATCAATTTCTGTCACAATAACACGACAGCCTGCTGACGCTAGTGAAGCGGCTGAACCTTTACCTACATCGCCATACCCAGCAACAACTGCTACTTTACCTGCCATCATAATGTCAGTCGCTCTTCGAATAGCGTCTACACAAGATTCTTTACAGCCATATTTGTTGTCAAACTTAGTTTTAGTAACTGAATCATTAACATTGATTGCAGGTACTGGCAGCAAACCTTTTGCTTCGTATTCTTTAAGTCTTAAGACACCTGTTGTTGTTTCTTCTGATATTCCCACAATTCCGATATTAGAGACGTTTTCATATTCAAAATAATCCTCATAGTTTTCTATTAAATGTTTTGTTAAATCCCCACCGTCATCTAAGACCATGTTAGGCCAAAAGCCATTTTTGTCATTAATGACCGACTCTAGAGCTTGGTCATAATCTGCATCTGTCATGCCTTCCCAAGCAAAAACTGGAATTCCTTTGCTGGCAATGTAAGCAGCGGCATGATCTTGTGTTGAATAGATGTTGCATGTCATCCATCTAACTTCCGCTCCTAAAGCTATTAAAGTGTCAATTAGCACTGCAGTTTGTATTGTCATGTGAAGACAGCCAGCTATTCTTGCGCCTTTCAAAGGAAACTCTGCTTGTACTCCTGTGTTGTATTTTTGTATGACTGATTTTAAGCCGGGCATTTCATATTTTGCTAGCTCAACTTCTTTTCTTCCCCATTCTGATAAATTAATGTCAGCTACTTTGTAATCTGTAAAATTTTTCATTAATCGACTCCTGTTATATGATTCTTATATTTTTTTAAATGTG
>Ga0181377_1000036_pt1 | contig 55825 bp, 40 predicted proteins | sample LowvirmetaG_9_FD_130160 | JGI IMG/M metagenome (GOLD analysis project Ga0181377, IMG submission 130160) | Marine viral communities from the Subarctic Pacific Ocean - Lowphox_13 viral metaG | ecosystem: Environmental > Aquatic > Marine > Oceanic | place: Subarctic Pacific Ocean | collected...
AAATATTAAAACAGAAAGTAACACCAAACCAAGCTCTAATTCTATTTGGGATGAAGCAAAAAATTTCATTGCCAACTAGTAATGGAGATGACAAAGATGCCCTTGTTGCAAGAGGTTTTCTTATTTATGATGGTACTTTATATAAAATAACTCCAGAAGGCAGAGCTTTCTGTGCAACCTTAGATAATTACTTTGTTAAAGCTAAGAAGAAGACTGATATACAACTGATGGGTAAAGACTTTGCTGATAATATTAATGTTTATAGGCAGGTATTTCCTAATCAAAAGTTACCAAGCGGTAAACCTGCTAGAGTAAATGTAAAAATGTTATCAGAGTCATTCAGGTGGTTTTTTGAGACATATGACTATGAATGGTCTGATGTTATAAAAGCAACTAAGATGTACGTAAATGAGTACAGAGATGCAGGTTATATGTACATGCAGACAAGTCAGTACTTTATATGTAAACAAGATAAGCATAAAGTTAAGTCTTCTACGTTAGCTGACTACTGTGATATGATTAGAGATGGTATTGATACAGAACAGAAAACATTTAAAGAAAAAGTAGTATGACAGTAGAAGAACAGGAAGAAGCATTAAATAAATTAAACCTTATACTTGAGGATTTTCAAATGCTTAGAGATGGTGATTGGGTACCAGATACTGAATCATGTAATTCAAGTATAGACAATGTAACAAGTATTATATATATAATAGAGAATGGCTAAACCAACAGAAGGTTGGGTGGGGCAGTATGCCGCATTCAATGAAGCATTGAAATATATGCAAGGCAGACAGAATGGGACTGAAAAGTCAATATATACACCTTGGCCTAAGTTTAATGATGCTGCCACTGATGGTTTAGAATGGAATACTCTAACGGTTATTGGTGGTAGGCCAGGTTCAGGTAAAACTTTGATTAAAGATCAAATTATACGTGAGTCTTTTGCACTTAATCCAAATGATGACTTCAGAGTATTAGAATTTCAATTTGAGATGGTGGGTAGAACCTCAGCCATTAGAGAGTTTAGTTCTGTTACTGGTAAGACTTACAAAGAGTTATGTAGCGCAGGCAGTGTTTTAACTTCTGATGTACTAAACACATGTCATCAGTATGCTAAGGAAAGAGTTAAGAATCCGGTTGATATTATATCAACACCTATGACTGTAAATCAAATGCGTGAGCAAATTGATATGTATATGAATATGCATAAAGGAAAAAAGACAATCATAACTCTTGATCATACTATGTTAGTAAAGAGAGCACCGTATCAGAATAGTACATTAGATATGTTATTTGAGTTAGGTGAGTTCTTTACACAATGTAAAAGAGATTATCCGTGTTTGTTTATTGCATTATCACAGCTTAATAGGAATATAGATAACCCAGACAGAGCAATCAATGGTAAGTATGGTAACTATATACTTGAGTCAGATATATTTGGTTCAGATGCTATGCTTCAACATGCTGACATGTTAATTGGTATCAATAGGCCTGCTAAACAGAAGATTGGATTCTATGGTCCTGACAGATATATCATTGAAAATGATAGAACTCTTGTATTACATTTTCTTAAAGCAAGAAATGGAGATGCAAGGATGAGTTTTTTCAAGGCTAAGTTTGAACAGATGCAAATAGATGAAATGGCAACACCGGGACAACAAGAAAGAAGATAATAAATTAAAAAGTAAAACAATGGGAATAACACCAGATCAACGTAAAAAGAAAGTAGCTGATTTAAGAGAAGAACATGAGGATTACTTTCAGACTGAAGGTAAAATTAATGCATTATATATTCCAAAGATGGCTTACAGGCCAGGAGGAAAAGATGAACTGCATATCAGTTTCTTTCCTAGTGAATTAGAAAAAGAAGAAAATATATATACAGAATTTGTAAGCATAAGTTATGATTCTGAAGATCCTAAAAGGACACTGTATCTTTTGAAACATAATCCTCATTGGAGGGAAGAGTTTGAGCTTTCAACATCAAGCTCAGGGTTTCAAAGACATCTAGTGCCGGTAAGTGAACTGAAGGTAATTAATGATGTAACCAATAGAGGTAAATTAGATTTAGACTTTGCTGATTTACCAAATCCAGATACTAATAAACTTTCGGCAGGAACTGCTTCTGATAGTTCACTGGTAGATAAACTAGAGGAAATTAATCAAACATTAAAAACGTTAACCAAAGTAATAAATAATAAATTAAATAAGTAAAATGGCCCAAAGTGTATTAATCATTGCAGACTCAGGAACTGGTAAGTCTACATCAATTAGAAATTTAAATCCAGATGAAACGTTCATTATAAATATTGCTAATAAACCTTTACCATTCAAAGGATGGAAAACCAACTATACTTTAATAAGTAAAGAAAACAAAAAAGGAAACTTAGCATCAGCTTCATCTGCCGCAGGTATTATGAAAGCTATTAGTCATGTAGATCAAAACATGACACATATCAAAACGTTAGTTATAGATGACTGGCAGTATATGAGTTCTTTTGAGTACTTTGATAGAGCTAATGAGAAAGGTTATGACAAGTTTACTCAGATTGCAGCAAATCTTGCCCAAGTGGCTAAGATGCCTAAAGATCTAAGAGATGACTTAACTGTTATATTCTTAACTCACTCTGAAGATTCAACTGATATCAATGGTAATAGAAAAATTAAAGCAAAAACCATTGGTAAAATGATAGACAACACACTAACTTTGGAAGGTCTGTTCTCTATAGTTTTATTTGGAAAGGTAAATAAAAATGATGATGGTGAACTTGAATATGGTTTTGAGACTCAAAACAATGGAGAGAACACATGTAAATCACCACAAGGTATGTTTGAAGATTTCTTCATCCCAAACAACCTGCAGTATGTAAAAGACTGTATTAAAAAGTATGAAGAGTAAAAAATCAAAATTAATTAAAAGAAAAAAATTATGTTAAGTACAAGCGGAATGTCAGCCGGATCAGGCAAAGAAAAACCAGTAATTGAACCAGGTAATCAAGTAGTTAAAATTAACTCTGTTACTTTTGATCAAACACCATATGATGCAGATGCATATAATATTACATTAAACATTGAGAGTAAGCCTATGGATGGTGAATTTCAAGGGTTTCTTGTAGATCAGAACAATCCTAACGGGCCACGTTATCAGGGTCAAGTTGGTAGAGTTAGATTTAGCCCTTATGCATATAAAGACACAACTTTAGCTAACGGTAATGAAATTAGCCGTGACACAGAAGTTATGAAAGCAATGATCTTTTTATCTGAAGCACTAGGTAAAAGAGCTGAACTAGATAAGATCAGTGCAAATACTATTGAAGAGTTTATGACAGCATGTAATTCATTGTTTTCTGGCTCAGAGTATGTAAATATGTGTTTAGGTTCACGTGAGTGGGAAAACAAAGATGGTTATATAAACAATGATTTGTTTCTACCTAAGCTAAGTAAAGCTGGTGTACCCATTGAAGCATTGGGTACTGAACCAAGTAGACTCTTAACTTATGACTCAAATAATAATAATCATTTGAGAAAAGTAATTAAGAAAGTTTCACCTACTACAAACAATTTTGAGCCTGCAAAGACAACAGGTGATGATTTTGATTTGTAATAATTTGTATTGATAAAGCTTTAAGGGGAGTGTAGTGCTCCCCTTTTTGTTTTATAAACAGGACCTTATGTTTAGCACTAAAAATTTAGTATTGGATATGGAAGATATACCTAGTTATTGGGTGTTTCAACATTATCTAAATTTATCAGAGTCATTGACTGGTCAAGATGTTAAAATAATTTCTGTATTTAATCCTTCTGAAAAGACGGCAAGCTTATGTATTTATGTAGATACTAATCTACAACAGTATAAGTTTAAATGCTTTTCTACAGGTAAAAGTGGTAATAAGATTGATTTGATAAAGCATATGTTTGACTTAAGTTATTCATTAGCCGCCATGAAGGTTGTTAGTGACTATAACTTATATGTAAAGACAGAAGACTTTAAAGAAGTAAAACTTAAACCTGCTGCTAAATGGCAGATAGATTTTATAAAACACAGACCGTGGAGTGAAGAAGATGGCCGCTATTGGCTGTCCTATAGAATAGGAATGTCTATACTTAATGAATATAATGTAAAACCTATTGAGTACTATAACATGATTAAAGAAGAGAATAATCAAGTTAGTGCTCTTAAAGTAGAGGGGTTGCATATTTATGGTTACTTTGATAGATACGGTGAAGTATATAAAATATATCAACCAAAAAGCAAACATAAATTTCATAAAGTAAATTCACACCTGCAGGGACTTGATCAACTAAAGTATGATAAACCGTACTTGGTAATATGTTCATCCCTTAAAGATGCATTATGTCTTAAATCAATAGGTTATAACCTTGAAGTATTAGCACCAGATAGTGAGAATACAATGATAAAACCTCATGTAATTCAATATCTGAAAAAGAAATATGATAAGGTAATTACACTATTTGATAATGATGAAGCAGGTAAAACAGCAATTGAAAAGTATGCAAAAGCATATAAAATTAATGGTTGTGCTTTAACTATATGTAAAGACATATCAGATGCAATGAAGGAGTATGGTTTTGACAAAGTGCATGCTGAGTTAAAACCTTTAATTAAAAAAACATTAAATAAATAATATGGAAAAAAACTCAAATAGGAAATGGTTTATACCTGGTTCTGTACCCTCCAGTAAAAATGGAAGAAGGTGGACAGGTAAGTACTTTATAGCAAGTAAAACTGTAGTAAATTACAGAAAGCTCACTAAGGAATATTATCAAAAATATGCCAGTGAGTTCAAAGAAGAGTTAGCAAAGCATAAGATGCCCGCTAAGATATCTTTTACTTTTGTTAGAGGTACACGTCATAAGTTTGACTATATAAATCCAGCTCAGACTGTGCAGGATGATATGGTTAAAGCAGGATGGATAGAAGATGATAATGCAGAATTTATCTTACCTGTTTTTATTCAGTACACATATGATAAAAAGAATCCAGGTGTATGGATAGAGATATTAGATAGTGAGCCTGATGACAAGTAAAGAATTTTTTCAAATTGTTAGACTGTTAAATGGATTACCAGAAGATTTTGACTTAGGAGTTAGTTGTTATAATAGTTTTGAGTCTAAGTCACCCATGTTTGATTTACTGTTAACTAAAGCACTGAGGTATAAAAAGAGATCCAGATTTATCAAAGAAATGGAACTTAAGTATACACCTATAGAACTTACAGTTAAGGTAATAAACAGGAAGATAAATGGTGAGAAACAGAATTCTGTATACAAAAACATTTTATTAGAAATTATGAATAATTAGATATGGTAAATATACAAGACTTAGTTGCTAAGACAACTAAAAATTTAATACTTAGTGAGCCCTTTTACGGGCTTTTTTTGATTGGTATAAATAAACAATTCAGTGATAAGATACCTACAGCAGGTGTTAGTAAACACGGTATTGGCATGCAGTTAACAGTTAATCCTGAGTTTTACACTAGTTTAAGTGAGGATCACAGGTCAGGACTGATTAAGCATGAACTTTTACACATAGCGTTTGGGCATTTGATAATGAGAGATCTTTATTCAAATCATAAGCTATTTAATATAGCTGCTGATTTAGAGATTAATCAATATATACCAGAGCATAAGTTACCAGAAGGTGGGTTATTACTTTCTAGTTTTCCAGAGTTGAATCTTCCTAATAAAGCAGGTACTAAAAAGTACTATGAGTTATTGGAACAGGCACAGGAGGATGGAAGTAGTCCATCTTTGGATAGCTTAATGGATGAAATGGATGGTGATAGTCAGTATTGTCATGGTACATGGGATGAATTTGATGAACTATCTGAAGCAGATAAGAAACTGGTACAGAAGCAAGTTGATCATCAGCTTAAAGAAGCAACAGAAGAAACAATTAAGAAACAGGGTACTGTACCTGGAGAGTTATCTGAACTTATTGAAAGACTGATGCATATTGAACCTGCTAAGTTTGATTGGAAAGGGTACCTTAGAAGATTTGTTGGTAATTCTAGTATAATATACACTAAAAAACTAAGACGTAAGTACAACAAACGTTATTCAGAAAACCCTGGCCTTAAGATTAAATTCAAGAATCATATACTGGTTGGTGTTGATACAAGTGGGTCTGTAAACAATGATGAGCTAAAGGAATTCTTTAGTGAACTTACGCATATGCATAAGACAGGTCACAAGATTACAGTTGCACAGTGTGATACTAGATTAAATAGTGTAAAAGAATTCAATCCAAAGAAGGATTGGGAAATACATGGTCGTGGTGGTACAAGTTTCCAACCAGTGGTTGATCACTTTAATGAAAAAAGAGGAGCTTATACAGCTCTTATATATTTAACAGATGGTGAAGCTTATCCGCCAGAAGACTGTCCAAAGAACACTTTGTGGGTACTAAGCAGTGTTTCTAGTATGAATGATAGCTTACCCGGTTTAGTAATAAAATTAAATTAATAGAAAAAAATGGCACAAGTAAATTTAAATGTAACTGAGTTAAAAGGATTTGTAAATCACATAATTACAAACAACAGATTTTTGCAAGAACAAGGTAAGAATTCTGTATCAGTAGAGGTAGTTGGTGAATCAGGTATTGGTAAAACATCTACTATTGTTGAACTGGCAAAGGAAAATGGTTTAAACTTTGTGAAGTTAAACTTAGCACAGATAGAAGAGCTAGGTGATCTAGTAGGTTTTCCTGTTAGACAATTTCAAATGTATAAAGAGACAAAAGTTTCACCAAAGGCAAATGACATGTCTTATACTGCAGCACAAAGAACGGCTGCATCATCTAATCTAGCACAAATTCAACATCAGGTAACAAAGAAGGTTGGTTTATGGGTTGATGAACTTGCTGTACAGGAGTATCTTAAAACAGGATACAAAATGACAGGTAAGAACAGAATGTCTTATTGTCCACCAGAGTGGATTGCTGATAAAAAATCAGGTGGTATCTTATTACTAGATGACTGGAACCGTGCTGATGTACGTTTCATTCAAGCTGTGATGGAACTGATTGATCGTCAGAGTTATATCTCATGGACTCTTCCAAAAGATTGGCATATAATGCTAACTGCAAATCCGGATAACGGAGACTATATGGTTAACAGTGTAGATAGTGCACAGAAGACCAGATATGTAACTGCTAATCTGAAGTTTGATATTAATGTATGGGCCCAATGGGCGGAAGGTGCAGGTATAGATACAAGATGTATCAACTTCTTGCTTCTTCATCCTGAGCTTGTAACTCAAGAAACTAATGCAAGATCTATTACTACATTCTTTAATGCAATATCAAGTTTTGATAGCTTTGAAGATAACCTTTCACTGATTCAGATGATAGGTGAGGGTAGTGTAGGAGATGCATTTGCTTCTATGTTTACCACATTTATTAATAATAAACTTGATAAGTTAGTAACACCAAAAGATCTATTGACACATGATAGTCAACAGTATATACTTGGTGAACTTAGAGGGTGTATTGGTAAAGATGATACTTACCGTGCAGATATTGCATCAACTCTAGCAACACGTTTAGCTAACTATGCGGTTGTTTACAGTAAAGACAATACTATAAGTCAGAAGATAACAGATAGACTAAAGACTTTATGTACGGAAGACTATTTTACTAATGACCTGAAGTATTTGATTGTAAGATCAATATTTGGTGGTAACAAGAAAAAGTTTAATAAATTAATGATGATCCCAGAGATTGTTAAAATGACAATGAAATAATTATGGCAAATAAATCAGTATATCAAGATTTTGATGCTGATGCTTTAACTTACTTTGCATTAGAGAGTGACACTGTTTACGGTGTCCTCTCTAGTTCAGGGGAGTGCAATAAAGTATTATGCACACAAGATCACACAACGTATGATAAAATAAACAGTATATTAACGGTCCCCACAGAGGATGACCAAACTTTTAGAACTAAAAAGAAAGCTTTTATATTACCTAAATGTAATGTATCACAAGATAGATTAAAGGCTGCTCTTAAAGAGCACAGTATAACTGTAACAAATGATTATGAATTAGCAGATCTTATAATTGGACATGAGGATATCAGTACTCATACATTACAAAATGCGGAAAACATTCCTTCTACAGTAATGATGAATAAGATATGGAATTATGAAACTACATTAGGTGATGCAACAAAAGATGGTGTTCTTAAAAGCGTATCAGATTCCGGACTAGAGTGTATTGTTACACCTAAAATTACAGATCATGTAATGTACTATAATATAGATATAGAAAATAGTTTATATGATAACTGGATGATCACTGGTATGGCTTTGAATTTAGCTCATATAATTGATACTACAAACGTTAGTGTTATTGATCCTGAGACTGTACTTCATGCGTCTGCTACTAAAATGATTCTTGATGAAGAGTTGCTTGCAGACCTTAAGAGTCAGTTGGATTCGTATAGGGATGATAAAGCTTTAGCTCTTAAAATTATACCAACCTTGGATTATAAGACAAACTATCACTTACTGTGGCAGTTTGCCCAAGATTGTAGTCAGATAATATATGCTGACAATAGAGACAAAGACTTACAGTACTGGATAAAGGAATCTGACTTTCACAGTCTGATGCGCAGGAGTGCACAAGACATGATACTGTGGTTAGAGGAACAGGAAAAGCTAGATAAAGTAACATTTAGATATTTGGAACCTATTGTAAGGAAAGAAATATCTATAGATAACAGAGATCTATATACGTTTAAAGTCTCTGTTAAAAAAGAGTATCAGAAATATTTAATAAAAGAAAAATTATGAAAAAATTATATAGAATGAATGCAGGATTGGAACAGCATCCTGTAATATTTAATAAACAAGCAAGTAAAGATTGGTTTAGGATTGAAGAATCTGGTGACTATCATATGGGTGCTGCTGAGTATTGGCATCTTAGAGCGGAAGATATATCTGGGTTTAATATACCTATTAGAGATGTTAAAAATTCTCCAATTGTTTTGCAAGGGAAAAAGATATACAGATATCCATCTTTAGATCTACCTAGACAAAAAGTTGATTTACTTAAAGAAAACTTTGATGTTAAAGTCACTAGAAATAGAGATAAAGCTGATCTTTGCATAACATCTTTTAAACATATTAAAAGTTTAATAGATATAAGCTGGATAGACATTGTATCATTTAGGGAGTTTTATTCTATATGTTTAGACATGAAAGAAGAAGACTTATTAGATAGTTTAGCATTGGATCAACTAAGGACTACGTTAAGTGAAATGGATAAAGATTCTGTTGTTGCCCTTCCCAAGTATCATTCTTATGGTAAGAGTGATGACGTGATAGAGTGGTATGATAAGTTTACAACAATTTGTCACAACCGGAAAAATGTTTACAAACATGCTAGCAGAAGTTTTATATTGCATGCTGAGGACTATTCATCTTACTTGGGCTTAATAGATCCAAGTAATGATACAGTATTTGACACTGATGTTTGTAATGTAATAGATGAAGATTTGGCTGTACTGGATAATTCGGAGTATGATACAATAGAGTCTATGATTTGTAATGATGGAATAGAAAACAGGACACTTGCATTAGAAATGCTAGCAAATTGTAATCTTAACAGTTCATTTGATGTAGTTTCTGGTATATTCTATTGGCATTATGAGTGGTGCAAATCCACAAGCAATTGGAATACAGCCAATGTAAAGACGTTAAGAAATAGATTAGCTGAATATCAAGGTGATCATCCAAGAAACAGTGTTCATTCTCATGACAGATATATCATGGCATTACGTAACAGCAATAAACTTACAGAATTTGCAATTAACAAAACCAGAGAATCACTGTACAAAAATGTATTAGGTAATGTTGTTGGAAAAGATGCAAGCGTATTCAGCGTTGACTTTGAAAATTTAAAACTAAAAGAAGAATAAGATGAATAGAAATTTAGAAAAAGAAGAGCAGTTTTACTTGAATGATAAGTTCAAGTTTAGCTACTCTTCATTAAACAAACTTTTGTTTTCACCATCCTTATTTTATAAGGACTATATTTTAAATGACCGTGAGGTTAGAACAGACAAACATCTTGTAGAAGGTAAACTTATACATTGTTTGGTGTTTGAACCTGAAGAACTGAATAATAAATTTAACATTGTTCCGGGTAAAAGCCCTAGTGACAATATTAGAAAGGTGCTAAAAGACATGTCTCTGCATACTGATGCAGAAACATTAGCAAGTTGTGAGGACTCTATAATTTTAGATTCTCTTAAGAACCTTAATTTGTTTCAGTCACTCAAAGCAGATGAGTCAAGAATTGCTAAAGTTAGAACAGAAGACAATGAGCCTTATTGGAAGTTTCTTAGTAACACTAACGTTGATGTTGTTGATCAGGATACTTTATTAAAGTGTCAGGAGCAAGCAGATAACATCAAGAGTAATGGTGAAGTTATGTCTATATTTGGAGAAGTTGAAACTGATTTTGAGTTAGATCCAATTGAAACCTACGCAGAAAAGTATCTGACGTCAGGCTTGTCTAACATGCCTTTTGGTTTACACGGTTACATAGATTACTATAAAGTTAATCATAAAGATAAACTGGTAACAATATGTGATCTTAAGACAACAAGCAAATCAATATCTGACTTTAAAGATACTGTTGACTATTATAACTATTGGTTGCAGGCAGCTATATATTGCAAGTTAGTTTATGAAAATCTATCTAAGCAGGTAGATGACATTGACTCTTACAAAATATTGTTTAAGTTTGTTGTTGTAGACAAGTACAATCAAGTATATCCTTTTGATGTAAGTGAAGAAACACTAAACAACTGGGCAATGTCTCTATTAAATGTAATAAAAGCTGCTGAATATCATTATAATGAGAGAAACTACTCTCTTCCCTATGAATTTCTAGTAGAAAAAGTTAAATTATAGTATGAGTTCTGTATACACAGATTATTTTCAAAAGAGTAAAGTCTTTTTATACCCTTTATTGCAGTTTAAAAAAGGCTTATCATATGTTCCTAGGCAAACATACATTGCTATGGATCATATGTACTCTTTTGATGATTATCGGTTCCTGTGTGAGTATCATGTTAAGATGTCAGAAAAGTTCAAGGAGTTCTTTAATACACATATTAAAAATCATCCCAGGTTTGATCATCATATTGATTTAGGGGATGATAAACATGTGTTTGTGTTTGACTTTGTTACCTTTAAAAGTGACTATAAAAGATTTCTAGTTGGTAAGTACTCACATTTTACATTAGAGTCTAAGTTAATTATCTTAGATTTTTTTAGTGAGGGTAAGTCATCTGAATATATAGAAGTCTTTTTATCACCTGATGGGTATCATGCAGACTACGCTGATGCATTGGATGTAGATATAGATATCATAGAAAAGGTATCTGAATTATGCAGTGTACCAGATCTTGATAAAGAGACCTTAATTAATAAAAATACACAATTACTTAGTTTATTAGAAACATGTAATGTATATTTGTCTAAATAAAAAATTAATATGGCACAAGTAGGACAAAATATGATGTTAGTAAATTCTAGTTTTAGAAATGCTAAATCATTTACAATGATCCCTGTGAGTATTGACTCACCATATGTAGAAGCTATGTTTGATCCAACGTCAGGCATTTTAGCAGTTATCAGTAAAGTAATGAAGCAATCATATCATATGGTTGCTAAGTTAGATGATAACGGTCAACCAATAAGATTAAAAACTCCTAATCAGCAAACTGGTAAAACAGTTAAAGAAGAGAGAAGATTGGTTGATACCTTTTCTGAGTTTTATTTATCTGATGAAAAGGATATTGAAAACTTTATCAATATATTTGCAATGAATGCATCAGCTTTTGATTACAAAAGTTTTTTCGTAGATGCTAAAGAGACAAAAGTTTCTAATATCATAATGCCTGGTTCATAATTACTCTCTAAGTATTAAAGACCCCAACTCAGGTCTTTAGTTTGTTAACAGGTATGAGAAGAGCCCATTGATTTGGGCTTTTTTTTTGGCTCTAAATTTTAAATTATGAAGAATCTTACCAATGAAGAAATAATAGATGTAAATATTTTACTTGCGCTTGTTAAATGTACAAGTGAGATGTCACATAACTTACAGTACATGCATACTGAGAAAGAAAGATTGAGAATTAAGCAGGTTAAGAAGAGTACTGGTTTATATGAAACACAGTTAAGTAAGAGATTTAATTATTCTCAGAAAAATGCTGTAGAAGAAATATATGATGTAATCATGGACCTTATATTAGATGCTAGACAGGTAAGTTTAGAAAATGCAAAATAAAAAAGAAAAAGAAGATGGATAAAAAACACTGGGTAATGGATTATGAGACACTTTATGATTGTTTTACTGGTGTTTTTGAACATTATAAAACTAAAGAAACAAAGATTTTTGTAATAAGTAGACTTAGAAATGATCAAACTGAATTTTTAGAATTCCTTGATCAAAATATTAAAAATAAAGAGTGGCATATATCCTATAATGGATTAGCATTTGATGCACAGGTTACTCATTATATATTAGATAACATTAGTAACTGGAAAGATGAAGAGGGGTTGGATCTTGATGGTCATCTAGTTGCTAACCTCATCTATAAGTATGCACAACGTACTATAGATAAGAGCAACAGGAAAGAGTTTAGTGATTACCCGCAGTGGAAAATGGAGATAGGTCAAATTGATTTATTTAAAATGCATCACTGGGATAACCCTGCTAAACGTTCCAGTCTTAAATGGATTCAGTATAGCATGGATTGGCAGAACATATTAGATATGCCAATTCATCACAATACAGAAATTAGAACTCAAGATGAACTTGATACAATAATTGAATATTGTGTGAATGATGTTCAGTCAACTAAGGAGATCTATAACAGATCAAAGTCTCAGGTAGCTTTAAGAAAAGAGCTTACTAAAAAGTATGGGATTAATATGTTTAGTGCATCTGAACCAAGGATAAGCAAAGAGATATTTGGGTATTATTTATCTCAAAATCTTAATATTCCAAAGAGAGATCTCAAGAACATGAGAACTTATAGGGATAGCATTAAAGTTAAGGATATAATTCTTCCTTATATAAGCTTTACTTCTCCTGAATTTAATATGCTGCTGCAGCGTTTTTCTTCACTTGAGGTTGACGCAAGTAGTCTTAAGGGTAGTTTTAAGTATCACATTAACTACAAGAATGTTAAAACACATTTTGGTTTAGGTGGTGCACACGGTGCTAATAGTAAAGGTGTATATGAACCAGAGGATGGCATGATGATTATGTCTTCTGATGTTACTTCATTTTATCCTAATCTGGCTATCAAAAACAGATGGTCTCCAGGACACTTTCCTAAAGATGAGTTTTGTAATCAGTATGAGTGGTTTTTTGAAGAGCGTAAGAAGATCCCTAAGAGCAATCCAATGAACTATGTATATAAGATTATACTTAATTCTACTTTTGGTCTTAGCAATGATGAAAAGAGCTTCTTCTATGATCCTGAGCTCTGTATGAGAATTACTATTAACGGTCAGTTATCTCTTATGATGCTTTATGAGCAAATAATGGAAAGAATACCCGGTGCAATAGCTTTATTACAGAACACAGATGGTGTAGAAACTATAATTCCAAAAGACTATTATGATGAGTACATGCAGATATGCAAAGAATGGGAGGAGAAGACTAATCTCAATCTTGAGCATGATGAGTATCAGAAGATGGTCATTGGTGACGTAAACAACTACATCGGTATAAATAACTGGGTGGAAGTGGATCTTTCTTCATGGAGAGATATTAAAGCTGAAAACCCGCATTACTTATTTAAAGTAGAAAATGATAAGTTTAGTTTTGCACCTGTGAAGCTGAAAGGTAGATTTGATTTTCATAACCTTCAGTTGCATAAAAACAAATCTAAACTTGTAATACCTAAAGCAATCTATCATTATTTTGTACATAACGTTCTTCCTGATGACTATCTTGATACTAATAAGAATATTCTAGATTATTGTATAGGAGCTAAATCAAAAGGTGACTGGAAACAAGTTGCAAGACAGATAAAAGAAGGTTCTTTTGATGAAGAAGATTTGCAAAAGATCAACAGATATTTTATATCTAATGATGGAGTGAAGATTATAAAGGTAAACAAAAAAGATGCAAGAGAAATACAATTAGAATCAGGCCGCTGGATGCAATCCATCTTTAACAAGATGCACATTAAACCAAAGTGGGAGGAATATAGTATCAACAAAAGATATTACTTGGATGCTATAGAGCAAGAGATTAATAGTATTATCACCGTATCAAATCAATTAACATTATTTTAAAAACAAACATGGATTATTTTGAATTAGAAGCAGTCATAGAAACATGGGCTCAAGAAAAAGGTATTCTTGCTAAAGCTACACCAATGGCCCAGGCACTGAAGACACTAGAAGAAACAACAGAGCTTTGTACGGCCATCAATAATGATGACCGTGCAGAGATTATAGATGCTATGGGTGACATAATGGTCACCTTGATTATACAAGCAAAGATGCAAGATCTTTCTTTAGAAGGCTGTTTAGAGTCAGCTTACAATGTCATATCCAAACGTACAGGTAAAATGGTTAATGGTCAATTTGTTAAAGACAATTGATTAAGATCCAGAAGACTAAAACTTTAATTACTAAGACCAATAATAATAGTAGTAACTGCATAGCTCCCAATATCATCTATGGATGTTTTGGAGGCTGTGTAGATACCTATTGTTATATGTCAAGATACAATGGTAAAAGAGTTTTTGTAAATAAAAACGTTGATGACATTTATCAGTCTGTTGTAGAATGGGAAAAAGAATTTGTCAAAGTCCCTGATCAACAAGACCCTATATATACTATGGTAGACATTGCTTGCAACTCAGATTTAGTTCTGATGCAGAAGCATATGCCTGAACCATTGATTGATTATCTTAAACGTTATGATGATCATCCTCAACTAAATAGTACTATGGCTACTAAATATCCTGGTTTGTTGAACCTTAATGTAAAAACGTTCAACAAAAAACCAAGAGTACGTGTAAGTCTTATGCCTCAGAAGTATTCTAATATATTAGAACCTAAGATGCAAAAGATAGAGAGCCGTATAGCTGATGTTAACCGGCTCAAGGAGTTAGGATGGGAAGTTCATTTAAATTATAGCCCTCTAGTTTTTTATCCTGGATGGAAAGAAGAATATGATAATCTTTTTTCTATGGTTAAAGATGCTGCTGGAGAAAACAAATGTGAAGTCATTGCTTTAACTAACCATGTTAAACAAATGAATAAAGCTAAACCAGAGGCAAGAGAGTTAATGAGAAGATCATATGAGATAAAGAATCAGTCAGGAGTTATGAGATATCCTTTAGAACATAAGGGAAGATTGTTGTCTGAATTTAAGGAAATTTATTCAAAGTATTTTTCTATAAAAACAATCAGATATATATTTTAATTGGTTATCCCATATAAAATAGTTACCTTTACACTTTAAAAGTTTAAATTATGCGTTATAAAAGAGCAGTAGAAACAACACAAAATTATTTAGAAAGTCAACCTTTACCTAAACATGGTAAGAGTTATACAGTCATATCACATAAACAGGTGATAGATGACACAAAAAATTTATTAGAGAATAGTGGATTTACTATTCGTAAAGAATTATATAGAGCAAACATGAATGCCAATGTAGCACAAGGCATATATCATATCTATCCTTCACAGACTACTGATGAAGATATCTCTAAAGAAAGAGAATTAGGGATGATGTTTGCCTGGACAAACTCTTATGATAAGAGCACAAGATTTCAGTGTGCAATTGGAGCATATGTTATGGTATGTAATAATGGTATGGTAGCTGGAGATATGATGAACTTTAAAAGGAAACATACAGGATCCGCAGGTCATGATATTAAAATGCAGTTAAGCAATCAAATTAAGAATGGTGAAGTTCACTATTCACGTATTCTTAAAGACAGAAATGCTTTAAGGTCTACAGTATTAACTAAGACAGAGCAAGCAGCTTTGGTAGGTAGATTGTTTATAGATGAGGAGATTATAACTTCTTCACAGGTATCTGTCATTAAGAAGGAAATCAATAAACCTTCTTATGATTACTCAACAAATGATGATAATGCCTGGGCTTTCTATAATCATGTTACACATGCATTAAAACTGTCTACGCCAAGAGATTGGCTACAAGATACTCAGAACTTTCATGATTTCATGATGTCAAATGTTGTACCCAGCATTGATTTAAATGCTTTAGAAGAGATTTCACATAATAAAGATTACTTTAGTTGGGCCGTAGACTTCGGTGGTAACAATGGTATTGTTGAAATAGATGAAGAAGTACAAAATCCATTTGGAATTGTAGACATTGCACAGATTTGAAGATTGTTCTCTTAATTGTAGGTGCATATATTTGCATTTGTATGAGCAAGGGTAGTGAAAATCTTTGATTCAGGAAGACCAACCAACTAGAGGGAGTTTTATATTCCCTCTAGGTCTTCTTTTTTACATTAAATAATAATAAAAAATGACAGAACAAGAGTTACATGTACTATTAGAGATACAGTATCTGAAAGGAAGGTTGGATGAGTTAGAGTATAAGGCACTACCTAATACTTTAAATCTACATAAAACTAGAGTGTTAGACCAGCGTATTTCTAAGTACTATAATAAATTAAAAAATACTTCTGAGCTTGCTTACCATTTACATATGGTAGAAAGATCAAACATAAAAGAAACTAAACGTAAGATTTTAAAAGAAGAACAATGAAAAAACATATAGAAGAAAAAGAACTCCCTGCTGTTACAGCTTGTGAAGCTTTGTATCCTGAAACAATTGCTGAGTTTAGAAAGATACAAGAAGAACAGTTAAAGTTGTTCTGCAGAAAACAGATGGACTACGGCCCTGAGAATATCACTCTTGGCAAAGATTTAGGAAAAGCTAAGAATCTTAAACTTAGTTTGCTAGGTGTATGGTTCCGTAGTAATGATAAAATACAAAGAATATTAAACCTGGTACAGTCAGATCGTAACCCGCAAAATGAAAGCTTAGAAGATTCATGGGTTGACTTATCTAATTACTCAATCATCTCTATGTTGATCAGTCGTAATAAATGGGGTAAATAAAAATAATATTTATAAACCATGAGTTTAAAAAAGTTAAAAAAAGAATATCAAGAAACAGATAGTACTGAAATACGTAATGCTATATTAGAAAATGCAGTTTATGGTTTTCTTGGTTCTATACTTGTTGTCTTTATTGCTGAAAGAGTGGATATCCTTGTATTACTTGGATACATGACTTACTACTTTTATGTAGGTAAGGTAATCAACCGTCCCAAGTATGTTACAAGCCTTGGTAAATTTATAATATTTCCTGTCCCTACAGCTTTGGGTGCATTTGCTGGATACAAATTAGCATATGTGTTATCTTCTTTAATGGCATAAAAAAAGGGTAATCATTTCTGACTACCCTTTCTGTTTATTTAGAGTTTATTCTCTTTATGATATATTAAATTTGAACCACTTTATCACAACTAATCATGCTTAATCCTTTAAAGTTAGTGTTGTTGTAAACTAAGAACTTTAATAAGAATGTTTCATTGTTACCTACAGGAAGAACACTTATAGAACCATTTAGTACTTGCCATGCTTTATTTTGAATAGCTTCTGTACCATTTGATATTCTTTCCTGTTGTAAATAACCTATATGGAAAGGATCACTTCCTGCTGCAGATGTTACTTCTACTATTACCTCTGTTCCAGCAGGATAGTTGGTTGGAGGCGTGAAGTATAAGTCATTTTTAGTTCCTACAGAAGCAGTACGATCTACATTATATCTGCTATAAGGTGCTGTTAAAGTTTCTACGTAATCAGAGTCAACTTCAAATTGGACTAGAGCACCTGTAGTAATGGTATTTGCATTAGGGCTTACTGAATCTACTATAATATCCACAAAACCACCAGCTACCACAGTTAACTGTCTAACAATAAAGTTTGCAGTAAATGGAGTTCCTCCAGCACTACCCAACGTAATCAAAGCTCCTACAGATATATTATCAAAAACAGTTTGTCTGCTTGTACTTCCACTATCTAATACATTTACTCTAAGACCTTCTACATTACTTATTGTGGCTGCTCCTGTATGCTGAACACAAATTCCTCCAATAGGTGGGTTTGTTAAAGCTGCATTTGCAACAGTTGTTATACCATATGTATTTATATCAAAATATTGATTATAAGTTAATGCTGTTCCAGTACCAGGTCTTACAATAGGAGCAACAACATCCTCTTCAATTATTTCACCTGATGATGTAACACCAAGCATTTTTGTTGCTGTACCATTAAATTTACCGGTACCGTACTCATTGGCAATTAGTTCCCCATCATTTTTTATTTCAAGTTTAGTAGTTGGAGAAGCAGTACCATCCGGTGTTGTTGTAAATTCTATTCTAGTAGGATAATCTCCACCTCCTGATGCACCATCTCCTTTGAAGAGAATACTTGCAATATCTGCACTAAATACAGAAGAACGGGCTATAAGCTCTGCTATTTCTGATCCATCAAATAAACTAGGAGTTGAATTTTCTAATTTAAGTGCTGGAGCATTATTACTTCCTTTTAATGTTAAGAAGTTTGAGGCTGCATTCCAATTAAAGTTTGCTTCAGCACCAAATGCACCACTGTTGTTATATTGAACATCTCCATTTGCTCCTGCTGGAGCAGCTGTAGTAGCATTTATAGTTAGTGTACTACCAGATAATGCTGTAGTAACGTTTGTACCACCAGCAATTGTAACAAAACCACCACTTGTTACAGGGTCAATATCTCCTGTATCAGCAAATAAACTCCAATCGTATGAAGAGCCTGAACTTCCGTTTGCAACAGCTGTAATTCTACCTTGTTGATCAACTGTTAGGTTTGCATTAGTATATGCACCTGGTGTTACAGCTGTATCATTTAAGTCTATAGTTAATGTATCTGTTGCGGATGCTGTTGATGTTAAACCAACACCTCCAGCTACCAGTACAGTGTTTCCACTTGAAATTGTTTGTGCACCACCTAAATCTCCAGTTAAATTCCAACCAGTATAAGATCCAGGTATAGCTGCCCAAGTATTATCTCCTCTTAAGAAAGTAGAAGCACTTGGTGTTCCAGTTGCTGATAGATCAATTATGCCTGTACTAACGGCTCCTGTAGCTGCAGTATTTACTGTAGCTGCAGATATAAATGTTCCATTAGCGTTTGTAAATGAATCAACTCCTGTACCACTTGCTGGTAAAGTAACTGTTTTAACATTTACTGCTGTAGGATGACCTGTTGCATCTTGTGTAATAGAATCTACTACTGTAAATGTACCACCTGCAGCAGGAGATGCTGTAGATGTTGTGTCAGTTCTTGTTGTGTTATCATGCTCAATAGATAATTGTTTATCAGATCCAATAGTACCTACTTGTGTAGTAATTTTATCTCCACCTCTAAATTCAACCTCTACTCCATTTGTTACAGCTTCAATACCTGTACCATCACCAACTGTCCAACTAGACATAGTACCTACAGTAGGGAATGTTACTAAATCACCTGCACCATCTACATACTGAGAATTATTTCCTGCCCATGTAAGTGATATTGCGGGTGTACTAGATGCATTTGCTACTGCCACATCTAAGGCTGTACCTGCAGTTGAAGCAGAAACAAGAGTAACACTACCTCCACCACCTCCGGAGTATATAGGTATGTTTAACACTCCGCCTACTAAAGTAGCAGCGCCACTTCCACCTGTAGTAGTAAGACTAGTAACTAATCCACCTCCACCAGAGACCCATGGTACATTGACAACTAACTGTTGAGCAGCATTAAACTGAACACCATATGTTCTAGCAGCTGTACTAGTTACTGCAGCAGCGGCAATAGGTTGTGCTGTGTTATCCCAAAGTTTACCTGTTCCAGTAACAGTGTCTGTCATTACTGGTACTGCAGAAGGTATAGAAGGAAAAGTTTGTAAAGCACCTGTTCCATCTATGTACTCTGCTGCTGTACCTGCTCCTGATAATGTTATTACCCCAGAACCCGTTATTGGTGAGCCAGCAACAGTAAATGCAGAAGGAGCTGACAAACCAACGCTTGTAACACTCCCTACACCAGCAGATCCCCAAATCAGTTGACTGCTACCATTAGCTACTAATACCTGACCAGCTACCCCAGGATTACTTGCTGAATCTGTTACAGGACCTTGAATATTAAGTGTACTTTCTATAACAGTTGTCTGAGTATCTGAAGTTCCTATTGTTAGAAAACCTGGTCCACCAGGAGTTTGTACCATTGGTACTAAAGCACTATCACCTATTGTATTAGGACCAGTCCACATTGTCATATGGTTTGGAGTACCTGTACCGGCTACACCTGGTGCTGCCCAATTTGCAGTAGTTCCATCTGATGTTAACACTTGTCCTGCGGCTCCAATAGCTAACTCTTCTTTAACATCTGTAGAGCTACCTCTCCAAATACTTCCATATGAAAGAGCTACAACAGGATCATCGTCAGACCAAACAACTCTACCATCTGCAAGAGATCTTAGAATTCTATTTGCTGTTCCAGCTGGATTACCTGTTGAATCATGTATGACATTAAATAAAGACGTTGATTTAACTACATCTCCTGATGTACCTAATTCTACACGTCCAGATAATCTAGAATCTACATTTACTGTTAAACTTCCGTTTACTGTTATTAAAGTATCTGTAGCATCTTGACTTACAATACTATCTTTTAATGCATCTAATGAACAGATTCCATTTTTTACAGTGTATACAGGCAATCTGCCTTCTACTCCTGAACCTGCTATAGTTACCGTAAGATCCTGTCTTACATCACAGAAAAAATCCTCATACTTAATAGTATAAGGTTGCATTTTAGGATTGTAACTTGCACCTGTATTTAGAGTGCTAGATGTTAATCTACCAAATTCAAGCCAATCATGTTTTGGCTTTAAGGTAGTCTTTATTTGTTTTCTTTGTATAAGTCCTAAGACTTCTTGTATAAAATTGCTCATAATGTTATATATATAATGCTGCTACTGTAACCGAAGCTGCAGCAGTATAATTAATTGTTAATTGTCCAGATGCATCATTGAATGCGCTTGTTTCAAATGGTCCTAAAAAACCTTCTTCTCCTGCTGCAAGTGTTAGGCTTGCCGTTTCCTTTACAAGATCACCTAATAAAGGATCAACTACTGTCGTTATAACAGGAACAACAGATGAAGTAACAGATACACCACTTCCATTTTTAACATGAAAATACTGAATACCTGTATTAACCAATATATCTCCAGCTACAGTAGCTGCACTATAGACTGGTTTTAAACCAGCTTGTGTAATTTCTTGTGCTGTTAATATTGCCATGGTTATTATTTGTTAGCCTTTCTATATTCGTTAGCATAGCCGTTTTTAAATGCAGCTGACTGTTGAGGTTCTACAGCTTTAGTAGATACTTGTGAAGCCTGAAAACCTTGCGCAGCTAGTCTTTCTCTAGCAGCAGTTGCAGTTGCATTCTTTTTTGCTTGAATCTTTGCAGGAATACATGTTGGATCATAATAATGATTTTCAACTATTCCATCTCCCATAGGGAATGATATCTTTTTTGCCATAATATTATTTATTTAAATGTGAACCATCACAGTTTCCATTAGGATCCTGAGTATTTCCACATAAACATGTTGTTTTCTTTTCCATAATCTTAATACATTTTAGATTTTTTCATGCGGGCGCTCTTTGGTGGCACCATCATGCCGTTTTGAGCTTTCTCTTTACCATACATCATTTTCTCTCTGCCATATTTAGCTTTTTGAGAATAAGTTACAGAATCTGATGAACCACCATTCATCATCATGTTTGTGTAGTCCATAGCATCACCACCATCCTGCATTCCTAATAGACCTGCAGTAAGATCTCCATCACCAGCACCTCTAGTGCTTTTATAATTCTTGTCTTTCATTTTTTCTGTTTTTAAAATTTTATCTTTTATTATCTATTGCTTTAAATTTTTCAACACCCCTAGAACCAAAGTATGCTACATAAACAGTTATAAGTAATGACTTTAATAAGTCAACCCATTGTGGTTCTACCTGGAATCCCCAATCAAAACTATCTAACAACATAAATATGATCATTGATATTGTTAAAAATATCAAAGCCATTGGTCTTGTATTTTTACTAAGCCATGAGTCTGATGTCATATCACTAGACCAACGCTTACTAATTTCTTGCATCTCAACCATGTCTTGCTCTAATAACTTTAAAGCAATTTCTTTATCTTCAGGTGAAATATTAGCATCTTTTGAAATAAGATTTTTAACAATACCCAATACACCTTTGTCCGGTAATAAATCACCTGCAACATCAAGTACTGCTGGAGCAGTTTTGCTTAAAAACTTACCCAACTTGGTATCTCTAAATTTCTTTTTCTTATCCACTACTTTCTTTTTTTAGGCTTACCACTAAATGTATTATGTGTTCCGCCACCCAATTTATATTCTTGATAAGAATCTCTTCCTGTTTCATTATTACGTGCCGTTCTTTTAGCATTAGCACCCTTTCTCATTTTTTCAGTAAAAGAACCCAACATCATTTGATCTAGTTCTGCTCCTGATTTCATTAGTAACTTAGACTGTTGTCTAGTTAACTTTTGAGATGGCATAGAACCTCCACCTTTAAAATAACCCATTTTCTTAACAACACCAGGAGCTTCCTTTTTTAAGGCAGCTAATCCGGGTTGTGCTTTTGCGTTTATCTTTTTCATCACTATAAAATTAAAAATTAAGTGTAAATGTTGCAATCAACAAATACAACTTAAGTGTCCTGTAATCATACTCTTCATCCACATCCATAAATTCCCAACCTAATGCAAATCTATTATGAGGATAATGGAAGCATACTTCTAGAGTCCAATTCATTTTTTTTACTTTAAGTCTCCTTTTATAGCTTTTTTAACAGCTTTAACTCTTGACTTAGTTTCTTTAGCTGCAGCAATTGCCTTTTCATCTACTTCAGTCTTAGACCATAAGTAAACCCAAAGGTCCTGCAAACTACTGCTCCACAACAAATAAAAAAATCTCTTAATCATAATTTCTATTTCTTTACATATTACACTAATAATATACAAAATTTTAATAACTTAAACAAACTTCAAAATGCCTAAACATTTTTTAATCTCTGATTCTCAGTTTCTAAAAATTCCACCTTAACTCTCAAGCTGTTAACTTCAGCTGTTAACTCAAGCACAAAATTTCTTAATTCATCTTTTTCATCAGCTGATTTAGCCAGAAGTGTTTCAAGATTCCTAACTCTATCTTTTAAATCATCTCTATATTGCACTCCGTCATTGTTTTGTAGTTCAAATTTTCTGTTGTCTGATTTATCTTTAAGTCTGGCTTCAAAATATTTCCATATAGAAGCTGAGCCTAAAACTCCTATTACTGTTACAATTATCTGTACAACCGGATCCATTATTCTGTAATTAAGTTATTAGTGTGTGTAGAGACAACAATACTCCACGGAAAACTAGAATACTTGAAGAATTTCATAATTTTTTTTCTAGTCTTGATCATAAATAGTACCTTTGTAATTATTGGTATATAATATAATATACAAAAATTCATTAAATGAAAAAAGTAAATCCAGCAATTTTTAAAAATAAACTAGCCATAGAGTTTTTACCAACAGAGACTCTAATAGGACTCAAACTTGTTAATTGTGAAGTGTTATGTGATGATGACACTTACCACCCAGTAATTGGAATAGAAATGGGTTTCATATTTTTTACACTTACTTATGTAAATATGTCACAATAGTTTTCTAATTACGTTTAAATTTACTAAATTGAATATGGAGCTGCATTTCTCACAAGAGGTGCAGCTTTTATATCTCATATAAACTCAAATAAGCAAATGAACAAAAACATTTTTTTACCCAGAATTAATATTTTACCATATGAATACCCACAACTCCTAGCATATAAAGATGCTATTAGACATTCCTATTGGATTGACACTGAGTTTAATTTTACAACAGACATACAGGACTTTAAAGTAACTATCAGCAATGAAGAGAGAGATGTAATTAAAAAGACTATGCTTGCAATTGCACAGATAGAAGTCAACGTAAAGACATTCTGGGCTGATATGTATAAGCGTATGCCCATCACAGAAGTAGGTGATGTAGGTATGACCTTTGCTGAATCAGAGGTTAGACATAAAGATGCTTATGCAAAACTTCTTAGGATACTTGGTCTAGAAAAGGAATTTGAAAAAGTAATTGAAGTACCTGCAATAGCTGAAAGACTTAAGTATCTGAAAAAGTATTTAGATGGTACACGCAGCAGAGAAGATAAAATGTATACTAAATCAGTGTTATTATTTTCTCTATTTATTGAACATGTAAGTCTTTTTAGTCAGTTTCTAATTATGATGTCTTTCAACAAAGAAAAGAATTTGTTTAAAGGAATATCAAATGTAGTTGAAGCAACATCTAAAGAAGAAGAGATTCACGGTAATTTTGGAGTTGAAATAATTAACATTATTAAGTCAGAAAATCCAGAATGGTTTGATGATGAGTTTGAAGAGTTAATATATTCTGCATGCAGAAAAGCATATAGAGCTGAATGTAAAATTATAGATTGGATCTTTGAGAAAGGTGAATTAAGTTTCTTACCAAAGTATACAATATATCAATTTATCAAAAACAGATTCAATAACTCTCTCAGTAAAATTGGAATGACTCCAATCTTTGAGGTAGATAAAAAAGCATTAAAAGTTACAGAATGGTTTGATATAGAAATCACCGGTACTAAAGAAGGTGACTTCTTTTACAAAAAGTCTGTAGATTATAATAAGAAAAGCAAGTCTATCACAGCAGATGACTTATTTTAAAAAGTTCATTTCATTCTTTCTAGTTTGGTATAGTCAGCAAATGGCTATACCATTCTGGATTGTGGGTCACGTACACCTTCACTTCGTAAGTTGGCATGATCTATATGAGTATATACTATCAATCATATTACACTTAATGGTGGCAATAGGATTCTGGATAGATTGGAAAAAAAGCAAAAAATAAAAATAATATGGAATATAATAAATATTACTGGCTAAATGAAGACAGCCGCACATTTCTATCAAGAGGATATATAACAGAAAGTCCTGAGCAAAGGATAAAAGATATTGCTATTAAAGCAGAAAAGTATTTAAATATAAAAGGGTTTGCTGAAAAGTTTGAGGATTATATGGCAAAAGGGTTTTACTCTTTGTCTACTCCTGTATGGATTAACTTTGGCAAGCAAAAAGGTCTACCTATTAGTTGTTATGGATCTAACGTTGATGATAATTTAGACAGCATTTTAAATGCAGGTCGTGAAATAGGGATGATGTCTAAGTATGGAGGAGGTACAAGTGCCTTTCTTGGAAACATTAGAGCTAGAGGAACTGAAATATCTACAGGAGGTAATGCTGATGGACCAATTCATTATGCTAAAATTTATGATACTGTAGTAGACGTTTGCAAGCAGTCTGAGGCCAGACGTGGTGCTTGTGCAGTATACCTACCAGTTGAGCATGCAGATATCTTAGAGTTCTTAGATATTGGCACAGAGGGTAATCCTATACAGAATTTACAGTATGGTGTTACAGTCACTGACCAATGGATGAATGAAATGAAAGAGGGGGACAAAGCTAAACGTAAAGTATGGGCCAGGATTATTCAGAACAGAAGTGAGTTTGGTTTTCCTTATGTTATGTTTAAAGATAACTCTAATAACAACTCTCCTTATAAAGAGCTTGGAATGGATATTACAGCATCTAATCTGTGTTCAGAGATCCAGCTTCCTACTGATAGTTATAACTCTTTTGTATGTTGTTTGGGTTCTATAAACCTATTGCACTGGGATCAGATAAAAGAAACTGATGCAATTGAAACATATGTGTATTTCTTAAATGCAGTAATGGATGAATTCATTATTAAGTCTGAGACTATGCCAGGTATGAAGAGAGCATTTAACTTTGCTGAAAAACATAGAGCAATTGGTCTTGGTGTATTAGGTTATCACTCTTTGTTTCAATCTAAGCTTCTTGAGTTTGACTCATTGGAAGCTAAAGGATTAAATAGTGAAATCTTTAGAACGCTTAAAGACAGAAGTGAAATTGCTTCTAGAGAGTTACATAATGAGCATGGATACACATCTCTTAGAGAAGGGTATGCTAACACCACTCTTATGGCCATTGCTCCTACTAAGTCTAGTTCATTTATACACGGTGCTGTGTCTATGGGTATAGAGCCTATCAAGTCTAATTACTTTATCAAGGATCTTGCTAAGTCTAAGACTATTTACAAGAACCCATTTTTAGAAGAGGAGCTTGAGAAGTATGGTCTAAATACAGACAAGACTTGGAAGTCTATCCTAAAGAAAGATGGTAGCGTACAACACTTAGATTTTCCTAGTAAGGCAGTGTTCAAGTCTTTTGTTGAGATATCTCCTAAAGAGATCGTGTTACAAGCAGCACAAAGACAAAAATACATTGATCAATCGCAGTCATTAAACTTAATGATTGATCCATCCGTATCAGCTAAAGATGTTAATAAACTTTATATATACGCATGGGAGGAAGGTGTAAAGACTCTGTACTATCAGTTTAGTAAGAGTAGTGCACAAGACTTTGCTCGTAATATATTAGAATGCTCTAGCTGTGAAGGTTAAATTCTTATTGCTCTTGATTTGCCTAGGTTGCAGATCGGAGCAGGGTCTAGATAAAAGTCCCTTGCGGAATGATCTAGATAAAGATACTAATATACTAGACTGGTACGTAGATGGTCAAGACACAATCATCTATACTAAGCAAGACTCTATAAGAGATGAACGTGAAAGACGTATCTTTATAGACTCACTATATCATGCAGAATAAAAAGAATCCCCGGCAATTACACCGGGGATTTTATATTTAGTATCTAATATTATACTTCTGTTCTTCAATTAAGTTATTCCATTTTTCTATACTATATAAAATTGGAATGACATCTTTCCACTCTTTCCAAAGCTTCAGTTGACCTTTTCTATACCCTCTTTGATAAACATATGTTTTGTTGCTGCGGAACTCTTCATCAGTTTTTGTTATTAAACCAAGAGGTGTTCGTCCTGTTATTAGCAATGCATCAACCAAATTTTCAACATTTTTTGATGCAGAAATTGGATTGTTTACAAAACCAACTAATTGATCAAATCCTGCTGCAGGAAAAAGAGGTACAAACTGTGTAGTCTCTGCAACTAATCTACCAGACTGTTTCTTCAATGCGTTTTTTAATTTTCTTACATAAGGGCTATCATCATCATCTCCAGCAAGTGCTGAATCAAGAACTAGATTTATAGCCATAACAGATAGGATAATACCTAATTCACCCATACTTCTATAGACACCTAATATTTTATTTGTTGCATATTGATCTCTATTACCACCCTCACCAACAAAACCTTGTTCTTTTAAAAATGAATCTTTATATTTTGCAATATCTAAATTGCCTTTATAGATTTGTTCTTTAGCATGTCCTAAAAATTTCCAAAAAGATCTGTATCTTCCTTCCATATGACCTAAATTTTCATCAAAGTATTCTCTTTGAAATCTAGATCTTATTGCTGGTGCAACCCACTTCTTAAATTGAGCTGCAAGATTACCCAATACATAACTTTGTAAAACCATTTTATCATCGCTAGAATAGTTACCATGTATTTGTTTATTGACTTCTCTTATTTCTTGGGTTATTATTGCTTTTGTTGTTTCATTGTAGTCTCTCTCAGTACCATTTTTAAAAATTACTTTATCATATCCTTCTTTTAATCTAGTCTTATGAGTTTTAGTATCAAAGACATGAGCATCATAATAAGATAATGTCTCTCCAGTCTCTGAGTTTTTCATCATATAGTTTTGAGAACTCATGATGATTGCCATTCCAACCTTAGTTTGGACATTATATTCAGCAGCATCTTGCATTACATAACCAACTCTTTTAAATCTTTGCCAGATGGTTTCAGCATCTTTGCTTTTATTACCAGACTCACGGAGATCACTAGAAGGATCCATCATGCGTAACTCCTCTACAAAGGCTTCATATAAGTTATTTGCTAAATCTGGATCATAGGTTGATGTTTTAATACCGGCCTTTCCAAGTGTAGCTATATCTGCTAATTCAACAGTAGCAGATCCAAGTCTCTGAAAAAGACCAGACTGTAATCCCTGTAGATTAAACTCTTTGCTTGCTCGGATGTAAGCACTTTTATCAAAAAATCTTCCACCAAGCATTTCAATGTTATTGTTAATCCTACCCATCAAGTAGTTATTAAGGTTACCCAAAGGGTTAAATGCAACATAGGTTAAAGAAGAAAGAGATATTAACTTTGAAGCAATCTTGCTAGCTGCTCCTTTTGAAACAAGTTCGTTATCATAGAACACCATAGACATATACTTCCTTGCTCTCTTTTCTACATTGGATGCATCTCCTGATTCCTGTCTTGAAACACCAGTTGTTCTTAAAACACCATCAACACCTTTTTGAAACCAAGTTTCATTTGAGTTACTTGATTGATAATCTTTATCTGAAATAACTTTTACAAAGGCATTTAAGGTATCTTCAATTTGACCCATCACCTCATAATGCTCTGCCATTGCACTAAACTGTAATAAACTTGAAGCCATATCTGTGCTTACTTCACCCACAGCTGGCTTATTCCTTAGTGAATTAGCTTTACCATTTAACAAAGCTATCTGTTGTTTGTAATTAGCTTTTGTTATTTTATCTTGTTTATAATCATCTTTCAAAGCTCTAATATCAGCCTCTACAGTTTCAAGTGCTCCATCTACGGCTGCAGATCCGGTTAAGAATACAGGTAACCCTTTATATATACTACCATCTTCGTTAGCTAACAAAGTCTTTTCACTGGCCGTTCTTTCAGTAAGGTTCTTCCAACTCCTAACTGTATTTGAATATAGTTTAGTAAATAGTGATCCCTCTTCTTTTAATGTAGACACCAACTCATTTCTAACTAATGGCACTCTACCAAGCATCTGATTCTGTTGCTGTTCTGGTAGCTTCTTTAACAGTTCATCTTCATAGTACTGAACATACATCTCATAAAACTCTCTTTGAGCTAAAGTTAATGCATCTGTTTTGCTAGGATCATATAGAGCTTCATACTTTTCACTACGCATGCTTTCTCCATTTCCTGACACCTCTCTTGGTTCTATATAGTCTCTCTTAACTCCTTTATTATACTCTTGATTTAAGATAACTGCACCTGTAGCCGCTCCATCAACTCTTATAGCTTTTGTATATGTTCTGTTTTCATAATACTTTGCTTTATAAGCAGTGTACTCTGCTAAGTCAACGTTATTTCTAACAATCCAATATCCATTGCTTAAAATTTCAAACTTATTTCTAGCATCTATGAATTCCTGAGTATACTTATGGTATACACCATCTAGTCTATTTCCATTATCATCAATGATTTCTGCCCTCATAAAGTCAGAGTATGCCTTCTTCTTATCCGCTAAATCTTTATTAAAAGCTAACTCTTCAGCTGTACCATCTTCTACATTTAGTATAGGATTATAATCATAAGGAGTTCCATTATTGTCAGACAATTCTTTATACAGGTCTTGAGCCATAGTATAATACTTCTGGCCTATTTTCTTTGTGTAAAATCCTGTAAATTTATTATCAGAATCAAACTCAAGCATAAAATCAAAAATTCTTTGTTTGTCAGAACCTGGAGATAGCTTAAATAATTTTTCTCCAGTCTTTCTAATAACTTCTTCTCTAACACCTATCTTATTTAAAAGAACTTGCTTTTGTCTTTTGTAGATCTTGTCCATAATAGTTAACAAGGTCTCTCCTGAAGTAGCCATGTCTTTTGTCATTAGTTCAGTAAGACTTATGTCCCTAGAGAACTTTACCCCACCACCTTCTATTATTTCTTTTAAATCTTCTTCTGTGAACAAACTGTTCTCAGCACCAAATTCTTTATTAGAAAGCTCTCTTACTTTTTCTGTAACAAAATCTACAACAGCAGTATTTATTATACCCTCTCTTTTCTTCGTACCCACTAATTGATTATACAAAGAATTCATTTGGAGAACCATTGATGTCTGGGTTGCATTAAGCTCATTACTTTCTGATAAATTAAAGAGATCTTTATAGGTAGTTAGAAATCTCTGAAAGTTCATAACATAGCTTATATACTCAGGCTTGTTAATATTTTTAGGATTTTCAACATACTCTTGGAATTCTCTAATTTCTCTTAAAGCATATCTTAACATAGCTGTATAAGTTCGTGATCTTTGAATTGATCCTTCTCCCATAGTTAAAGATATAAGTCCTATTGCTTTAGATATCTCATCTCGTGTTGCTTTTTCACTCTGTTTTAAAAATACTTTATTATCAATCTGTTCTAGACCTTTCAGTTTCTTTGTTAGACCTTCTCTAAATGCAGCCAGTGCATTAAAGATTGTATTGTATTCAGGATATTCTGCAGCTGTACCCTCCTCTGTATTAACAGATTCATCATCTCTACCTACATAAGGTTGTTCAGGATCATTCTTAATCTTTTCATTTAATATATCTTGCTGAAAATTATCTATCTGATAAGGAAGTAATTCATTAACAAGATTAATATTTTCACTTGGCGCATGTTGATGCACACCATCTATATCAATCTTACCATTAAACTTTTGATTCTTACCTTGACCACTAACACCTGATATAACATGAATGGTGGCAGCACCATGATAGTCTGCTTGGATCTTATAACCCATGTTTTCAAGCATGCGTCTTTGCAGTCCTACCTTTAAGTTATGTTTAGCCCTAGCAGAAAGTTTGTTTTTATTTTTTAATCCTTTTAAAGAAAATATATCACTGAAGCTGCTTGAGGTGCTCATTAAATCAATAACCTTTATTGCACCAGTAGGATCCATTATAACAACATCAGCTTTTGTAGCAACTTTCTTTTCAGAATCAAATAAAACAACTTGAGGAATAGCTACAGACCCCATAGGTTTCAAAACTTTCAATTGATACGTAAACTTCTTGTACATTTCTGCAGCCTCTTCTTGACTTAAAACTTTCATTGTGTCAGCTGCAAAGTCAGATCCAATAATTGCAGCACTCAATAAAGTATTTAAATCATCTTTGATGTTTAAATCTAATTGTGTTTCTTTTTGATCAACTGATGTATCTTCAATTAATTGATCTACTGATTTATACACTTCACCTGTAGTGATATTATAATATGTATTATCTGATTTATTTAATACTACAATATCACTTCCTTCTGCTGCCACGTTTATATTTGCTGATAAACTATCAATTTTAGTTTTATCTTTTGTTACAGAATTAAACATCTGCTGAATAATAGTCTTCTGTGTAGGATTATCTCCTGCTTGTTCTAATAAAGAATCATAGACTTTCTGCTTTTCTGGTGTAAGAGAATATCTTATTTTACCATTAGCAACTTTTTCTAATTTAAACCTTATACCTTCAGTATTCAAAAGCTTTGCTAAATCACTAAATGTACTTTGGCTATTAATTGCAGTAACAGGCAATGTCCCACCTGTTATATACTTACTCAAATCTTTTATGACATTCATAAACCACTCTAAAGCTTCTTGAATTCTATTTAAGAAAGATTTAGTAGGTTGATTTTCATATTCATTTTTAAAATGTCTAGTTAGTGCTTGAGTTACTATTTCAAGATCTCTTTCTAACTGAGTAAAGTTTCTTCTTTTGTTATAAGCATCAGTAATTTGTTGAGCTAGCTCAGGAAAATTTTTCTTTGCTTCAGCAAGTAACCCATCAAATAATTCTGAATTATCTACTTTAATTGCATCAATGAATGGATGCAACATTTCTTCTATTGCTGTTTCATCAGTGACTCTACCTCTAATTAAATACGCAGTTCCATCAACATAAAAAGAATTAACCTCAGAAAAGTTAGCCGTTGTCTTCTTCCATTGTGGCAATCTAGCATATAATGCTTCAGCATCAGAAACAGATAACATCTTTACTCTAATCTGCGGAAACATTTTCATTAGATGTGTAACTACAGCCCTTGATCTATTAGTATCCCATGATCTAGAACCAGGTAATACATCTCTAACAGTAAAAAGATCACTATCAACTTTAACTTTATAACTTAATGGAGTTCTTGTTATGCGTACTGACTCAAGAGGAATATTATTTATTTCTAAATATCTAGTTAGTCTATTAAGATTGTTCTGTAAAAATCTTTCATCATACTCTCTAGTTTCAGGATTGGAATTATTAATTAAATAAGTATCTTGATACTTATGAATTATCTTTTCTCTTCTTAAGTTATTTAATACACTTTCCCCAAAGCTTCTTTGCTTTAATGCAAAAGATGTTTTATTAGTTTTAACAAAGTCCTTTGCTTCAACAACAGTTGGAAACACATCAGTATCATTTGTATTTTGCCAAGAAATAATAACATTATTAGTAACTAATTCGCTACCATAAACCTTTTGTAGTGCTTTATATTCTGCAGTATTTTTATTTGGACATGTTGCCATAACTTATATATCTTATTATTTTTGATTTATAAACATCCTAAAGATTCAAGAAACTGTTCATCTGAAGTATAAATATTATTATTCTTACGTGACTCAATTAAATCATTCAAAGATAATATATTTTGTGCTTTTAATTTAGTCAACAAATCAGCATTATTTTTAATGTTTTTGTTCCAATAATCTACTATCTCTGTATATGGATCCTCAAGCTGTAATTTTAATTGATTATACAACTGTGAATCCAATGATGTAACAGATTCTTCTGTCTCTAACAGTTCATTTTTAGTTCCACTAATTGGTTGAACTAACTTTAAAACAGCTTTTCTATTTCCGTTATCTTCACCCCATTTCATTATTTTACCTGTTGTTACAGACATTATTTTATTGTCTTTATTAACAAGATATTTCTTGCCAAGATATTCAACAACTTGAGCCTGCCCTCTTTGTACAGCTAAGTTTCCAGCAAGCTTATTTCTATCAACACTGCTTTCTTTAAATACCTCAACTCCTTTTTTATTGAAAAATTTATTACCCCTTACAGTATAGGTTTGTTTTTCTTTACCTTTAGGTGTATACGTTATTGTTTCAACCTCACTAGCTTGTTGTGTTGGTTGTGCTGGTGAATTTAAAAGATCCATTAAACCAGCAGCTGATACAGAATTGTCCTCTACATCTGTTTCTGTAACTTCATCTATAGGTTTACCATTAACTTTTAATGTATCAGATGTAGCTTCAATGTTTGCACTTTCATCTTTTAACAGTCTTTCCCGTATCTGATCTTGTTGACTTTCTTGATCTTCAGTAAACGTTTGATCTTGGACAGGTTGATTAGGACTTAAATTCTTTTCAGACACATATGCTCTATTTTCAGCATACGTTGGTCTTTTACCAAACATAAATCCTATACCGCTTTGTTGATTAGACCCATACGTTGAAACTTCTACAAAAGTATCTGTAATGCCTCCTTCATTTAATTGTTCACCAGTGTCAACTTCTGACCTAATATATGTTACATAAAAACTTGAAACGTTATCTGTGTAATTTACTCGGATGTAATTAAATCCTTCAGATTCATTTCTTTCAAATACAAGTGATTTATCCTTTCTGTTTATCTTTCTTATTGTACTTGTTGTATCTTTATTTGCATCCATGTTAGTTACAACAGTGTATGTATTTAATAAAGCATTATTAACATTAGATTGCATATAACCATCAACAAACTCTTTTTCAAATTCATCAAAAGTTAAACCAAAGGTTGACATCATCTTTTCATCTGATGCATCTCTTAATCCTTGATTTGCAGTATCAATTTGAGATAGAAAATCATTCATTATAAAAGGACTAACAGCATCTAGTAATGAACCATACTTTAATTGCAAACCATCTTTAACCATCATGTAATTAACAATAGACAAAGCATCACTTCTAGTATCTGCTGTACCATATATTTTAGCAAATGAAGTTTGAAGATCTACTTTTTGTAATGGGTTCATACTTAAAAAAGTATTTGCCTCAGCTAAGTTCATTCCTGTTTGATTACTTATATCATTAGCACTTTTCACTTGAACAAAAGAGTTTAAGAAAAAGTTATCTTGCATATCTTCTCTTGCCCTAAGCTTATCAACTAACTTAACAATTGAATTAACTGACTCTATTTCAGGAAGAGGGTATATAAAATTATTATCTAAGTTGGCTACAAACTGTGAGTTATTTTCAGACTTTAATTGATTATGTTGATATGCTTTAATTGTAACATATGATAATAAGTCTCTTGATACTGCAGCAAGAGCTTCTTCATTAAATTCAATATTATTTTGATTTACATCCTGTAATGTAGTATTTAATATTGACTGGAAAGGTGTACTAGCAGACAAGAATGTTGCTGGTAAGATCTGATCAACTACTTGATTAAATATTTCAATGTACTTAGATTGCCAAGTTTCACTTTTGTAGATCTTAGACAAATCCATCATTGGCTTAATTTGTTTTGTTTTACCACTTTTTGATAATAGAATTTGTGGCTCAAGTAAAGAATTTATATCAGCTTTCTTTTTATTTACAGCTGAAATATCTTTACCAAGACCAGTAGTAAGATTTGACACAGATGACATCTTTCTTGTAAACTCTTGAATCTCAACTCCTTTTAAAAATTCAGTTAATATAGAAATTTTCTCAATATCACTGAGGTCTTCTTCATTTTCAATAGCTTCATATAGTAGTTCATCTGTTAATGGAACCAAAGATAAATCTCTATTAGCTGGTGTTCTCAACTCTTCTATTGCTGCTGTTGCTAACTTCTTAACTCCAGGATCTAACTTTTCTACTTTATTTAACGCCTTATCATAAATCTTTTGTATAGTAGGATTATTGACCAATAACAAAGAGGTGCGGATTGGCACTCCCAATGCAGTAAGATTTCCTACTAAGTTTAATGCTGATCTATTAAGACCAAGTTTTGCAACTAATCTTTCTTTTGCATCATCTGTAGCCATAGTAATTAAAGAAGAAATAATATCTTGCTTTCTAAGGCCATCTTTGTCTTTAGTTATCTTTTCTCTAAGAACACCAAAGTTATCATATGAAACACCATTAATATTGATAATCTTGCTTTTATCTTCAATTGAAACATCATACTCAGTCAATAAACTTAAATTGACATTAGGAGATACAATGGCTCCAATAGCAGCCCCTTTGTTATTTTTAAATGCATTTATTTTTCCTAGTAAGTTGTTTATATCAATAGAATCTTCAGCATCTCTTTTCGCAAATAAATTTCTTGTCTCACCTGTACTAAGATTAATTAATCCTTGTAACTCACTTTTTAATATATCTAAAGCAGCAGGCTGGTAAGAAATAGGTAACTCTTCACCTACTGTATCTTCAGTAACTGCAGTGTTCCCCATTAATGCATACTTGTAATCTAAGATCCTGTTATTCATTGGAGCTTGATAGGGTTCCCCATACTTTTCTAAATACTTTTTATACTCTTCTAAAGATATAGGTAGTCCTAATATTCGTAATGCTTTTATTCCTGATTCACTTAAACCAGCTTCAGATGCAACTTCATCTTCAGCTGTATCTTCAATGTTTTGCATTTCAGCTGATTGTTCACTTTTATTAAATAGATTGTATGCCTCAGAATAAGTTGTCCCTGGTTTACCTACCTTTTCATTTACATAATTAATATACTCATCATACTTATCTTCAGTATTCTCAGCTTTACCGTATTCAACAAACTTTCTATCTTTAACATAAAAGTCTTTAATTTGAGCATATACTTTATCAATATCAAAATCCGCTCCTGATATTTCTACAAGCTCCTGAGCAAATGATGCAGAAGAACCATAAAATGCTGGTAAAAAATCTACATGTTTTATATTAACAGTTGAATGATTATCTTGAGATGGAATACGTATACCAAACATCTTAGATAATACATCTGGCATTTCCATTCCTCCATTTTCTATTAAGTCCATTACACTTTGGAAATGAGCAGGCATAAGCATTTCAGTATATCTTAAGCCGGTAAACTCTCCATTGCTGTCATACTCTTTGACATCTGATCTTAAACGGTCAATTACAACAAGCCCTTCTTTAGGAAAGTTGCTTCTAGATAAAGTGTCAAACTCAACAATATCTGGTTTATTAGTAATCTTGTCCCAAACCTTTTCTCTTATGATTTCAGATCTATCTGGAATACCGTTTTCATCTACAGAGAAAACTCTTCTATAAACTTTCATTCCAAAATCAGAAACTAATGTCAAGCTTAATCCAGGTTGCTTTTCAGCTAGAGAACCTTTACTCAGATAACTCAAAAACAACTGTTCAAACTTATTTACAGTAATTGGATTATTTAAATTATATTTTTGTTCTCCTTCTTCAGTTGAGAAGAACTCTAATAATTGTGAGCTAGATTGAGAAGCTTTTAATCCTTCTGTTGCATATCTTAAAAAAGCTGTCAGATTAGGTGTAAGCTCACCTTTATCTTTTGAGATTGCTAATTCATCCATGGCACCATTAAAAGTAAAAATAAGGTTTCTCTTATTCTTAAAGTTTATCTCAACTCTCCTTGAAATGGCTTCATTATATAATCTTCTTACATCACCAACTTTCATCACCTCACCCTTTTCATTTAAACCCATTCCAGGTATTGGTGTTGAATCTATTTGTTCAGAAGTAACAAGTGCTTTAATTTGTGTTGGATCAATAGACTCTAATTTATTAGACGGTGTGGCAGACTGAAGACCCATGTCCATTGCAGAAAGAGTTGTATAGTCTTTCTCATTAAATGGTTTATCTTGATTAATTCTGTCTAAAGGTTGAACTCTTTGCTTTAACATCTTCAACGCACTTTCAGGTGCAGCTATACCAAGAGTTTCCTTTTTAGATTCAATCTCTTCAAGTCTATTTAAAAGATTATGTAGTCCTTCTCTATTTGGTTTAGCTTCATAAATAGTAGTACCATTTTCATCTGTCCCAATTGGGTTAGAAGTAAGCTGACGAGACAACATAAAAGCAGACATCTTTATAAAAGTAGTGCCATCAAAATACACAAGCTTCTTAGAATTAAGCATTGCATTATCTTGATTGACATAACCATCTAACCTAATAGGTTTCTCTTTTTTTGCTAATTCAAGTACTTCAGTTCTAGCTTTGCTATCATCTATAAGTACTTCAACATTATCATTATCAAAAATCTTTTTACCTTTAACTATATATGTTTCTTCTTCTAACTTAACAACCTTAGCGCTTTCTCCAAACATCTGCCAAGAAGTTACTTCCTCTCCCTGATCTATTTTGTCATATAAAGCTGCTATACTAGGTGTCAATTGACCAAAACCAAAAGACATATATCTGCTAGCTTTGGGAGTCATCCACATCTGTGCATCAGCTACATCAATATTGTTTCCTGTTAATGCAGAAATCTCCTTAATCTCTTCTATTGCTATTAAGCTTATATCATCTACACTATGATTAATGCCTTGCTCAGGTGCACTGATAGAGCTGTATGCGCTTATGTATGCTGCATTTTGTGCCTTTGCTCTTTTAATTGCATCAACACCATTTTTTAAAGTAACTGCTTGATCACCCAAAAATATTTCATTTATTGCTTGAGTATTAATCCAGTCATTCAAAAATATTTGCTTCAAATTATAATCAAAATCATCAGTAAGATTTAACAAGTAGTTAGACTCTACTAATGCAGGAGTAGCTTTGCCACTTTTTCCAATCAAACCTTGTTTAATCTTTTGGCTAATTTGCATATCTACACCAAGACCTTCTAGCTCAGATTTGAACTCCTCAAACTGTAAATCTAATTTTTCTCTAACCTCAGATTTAAGCTGGTCCATTGTCACATCCCGTTCAAGTAATGCTTGCTCTAATGTGGTTCCATCAAAACGCTTAGCAATTTCCTCTAAGTTATTTTTCAAATCTGAAGTTAACAACAAAGAAGAATTATGTAATGTGTAAGCTTTCATTGGAAGAGGCTTTCCTTCCTCATTATATCCTTCTATATTATATCCAACAATTTGCTCCTCTGTTTTAGTATCAGGATTTGACTCTCTTTGAATACGCTTATATTCTGTATCAATACTATTTATATAAACATCAATTGCGTTATCAGTAATTTTAACAGCACCAGAATTTCCACTTTCAAATTCTACAGCTCTAATGATAGGCATGTACATCATGTCTCCAGTGTTAGAAGACTCAAGTACTCTAATTAAACTTGGCGCTAATGCCACCTTTAATCTTTCATTTGTTATTGGATCAATTACTTCAACATAATCAACTTTATTTGATTTAGTATTGACCAGTGCTGTATAACTGTTTATTAAACTTGATGCAAACTCTTGAGGCGTAAAGTTTCCATAAGTAGATTTATATGATACACCTGATATATTTTCATTAATCTCTTCCTCTGTACTATTAAGTTCTCCAACTTTAGTACCTGCAACTCTTATTACACGCTGTCTTTTTTGATTAGACATCTCTATAAAAGCAGGATTATTTAAAAGATGATTGTTTTCTAAATACAAATCTTCTTTTTTAGATTCTAATGTTGCGGGGTTATTTAATGCTTCAATTTGTTTTAAATGGAATGTTGGTTTCTGATGAGCATATACTAAATTACCTTCAGTATTTCTAAATACAGATAGTCCAATTGTTTCATCAAATGGAGCATTTCCCTGAGCAATCTTTACTAATCTAGATCTCATTCCATCTTCACCATCACTAAAGATATTTTCTTTATCTCTAACTAAAGTATACATCTCTCTAATAACTTGAGATGTAAGCGGTTCATCTTCATACTTGTGAAGATCAACCAATGCTTTTTGTTCATGATCTACTTCAGTTGTTTTTGTACCATCTTCATTTTCAATAGTTTCTGAAAAAACGTTACCTGCTTCAACTCTATTATATAAAATACTATACTTTAAATACTGAGCACTTATCCTTATACCTGTTAAATCAAATAATAATTTGCTATATTTTCTAGCATCTTCAGTGGCCGCTCTACTACTTTTTTTATCTGTTTGATTCAACAGCCCTATTAATTCTACTAATGTCTTTTCAGCTTTGCTTGCTGTAGAAGTATTTGACTTAATCTTCTTAAAAGCATCATTCCATGCCTGAGACCATTCATCTACTTGAGAGTTAATATCATCTCTTTGTGCAGCAGAATAAGTTATAATATTACCTAGTAAATCTCTTTGTGTAAATAAATAATCTACTCTAAAGTTTTCAAATGCTTTAGTAATAGATTGGAACAACAAAGGATCTTGCATCTTTGGTAAAGGGCTATCATTCAATAGTGTTTCTGTAGATACTCCTATATCTTGTAATATTCTAGCAACTACAGCACCTGTTGCTGCATTTTCCTGTCCAAAGAAATACATTGTTTGTAGCATCTTTTTTGGATCAGTAATGTTTTTAACTGATTTTAAAAGGCCGTTGTATACTTCTGTAAAAGGAACAGGTATAATTAAAGGTTCTTTATCTTTAATCAGTTCTTTATTACCAAAGAAATCTGTTGCATCCATAGTAGTAGTAGCAATATATGCCCTAATCATTCTTGGTGTAGAATTTATTCCTCCAATTAAAGAGGCATCTGTATTCCATTGACTAGAAGCTCTAACACCAACAGCATCTTCAAAGTACTCAGTGTTATATTCCTCTTCAGCAATTTGACCATCTATAACATTTAATATATCATAAACCTGATCTTTAATAGAATCATCATAATTATCAAATGCATTTGTTATGCTATCTAATATTTCTTTTTGTGTTTCAGATCTTTCTTTATTTACGTCACTTTCAGAATTATATAATTGATAAAAATCATCAATTACCTCTTCCAAAATATCACCCCTGTTTGTGTTAGGTTTTGTAACTTTAGAAACTCTAGATAGATACATTGCTGCAATACTTCTAATTAAAGGATCAGCTATTGAGCTATCTAAATAAAGGTAACCTTCATTATTACTATCTTTATCTGTAATCTTCTTATATGGTATTAATGCATTAGCTTCTAATGTTACACCTGAAGATAAACCAGTAGTAAATTGATTTAACATTGTTGCTGAAGTTCTATATTTTCCTCCATCAATGTTTTCAAATAAAGTAAGCAGTTCATTTTTATTATATGAATTGAAGAAAGATTTAATCCATTCTAAAATTCTAGTAAAGAAAGATTTAACAGAAGAGTCTGTTTTAGATGATCTTGGATTTGCTTTAAATTTTTCAAATTCATTTGCTAAATACTCTTCATAGTATTCTTGCTCTAATCTAGACCTACTCATATTTGAGTATGTGTCAGCTGATTTTCTAAACTTGTTGAGTTCTTGCTCAAAGTTTTTACCTTCAGCTCTTAAGTTAGCTCTAACTTCCTTTCTTGCAAATGATAAATATTTATTAATCTCTGCATCAGTTAATAGCATTCTAAAGACACCGTGAAATGCTTCATGGTATCTATATGGTGAATTAGCTCCTGTATACAATGTACCTGAAATATTCAAGCCTCCAGCTAAGTGATTTAGATTTAAACCAAATGCACCAACTCTTACCCCACCAGATTTCATATTATTACCTAAAGTATTAATATCTTCAATGCTAATAAAGTCAGGCAAATTTTCACTAGCCCAAGCTACAAAGACATCAATATCTTCAACATCTTTTTGTGTTAATGCAGGTGCTATCTTATTGGCTATATTACCAAAGTTTTTAATTTCTTTAAGAAGTTTTTGGTACTCAGCACTTTTCTTTAATATCTTTCTATGCTTCTTTATGTCTTCACCAGCAACAAGTTTATCTTTAAGAGTATCTAGTTTCTGATTAAGCTTTTCTAATTCTGTAACCTCACTGCTAGTTGTATCTTCTTTTAAAATTTCTTCTACTTGCTCTGCCTTTTCTTCTCGCATAGCCTGCTCTTGAGCAGTAAGTTCTTTACCTGCTTTAATCTTATTTGCTATAGCATTAATACGGGCATCTGATACTGTAGCATTATCAGTAAATTCTCTAAACTCTTTCTCTGTAACCTCACTAGTAAGTGTTTCTACTGTTTCTATACCTAGCTTTTGTTTTTGTTCAATAGTTAATTGAGCTATTTTTTTAGGATTGTTTATTTCAGCACCACTTATCTCTGATGTCTTTTTAACAATACCACCAAATGCAGCTACAACCAGTTCTTCAGCAGTTAATCCATCTCTAATAACTATATCATTGTCTGCAAGTCTTTGTTTAGTTTCTCTATCTTTATTTCCGTCTGCATCAAAAAACACAGATTCAGCTCTATCAAGTGAACCATCTAAGTAAGTTTTTACAGTTACCTCTACTGTAAAACCATTTTCTTGATTTACAGTAAATGTTTCTTTCTTTAAAACAACATTATCATCTTCAAACTTTTTTTCACTATTTATCTCAGCTGTATTACTTTCTTCAGCTATCTGCTCAAGAGTTTTAGTACTTTGTGTAGCTGTAGCAATCTTTTTAGCTTGTATAGATGCTGAGTCTGCACCTATCTCTATTTTAGATACTCCAGCTACTTGAGGTTTAGCATTCGTTCCAGTCTTTTCTATTAACTCATTAATACCAACTTCTCTTCCATATGACTTTTTAAAATTATTAGTTGATAATACTAAACCTTTTTTGTTTCCTGCTTCAGCACTACTTGTTGAATTTTTAAATAAATCACTTTGATTTGCCTTAGCAAGTAAAGTATTTAATTTTGCCTTTAATGTAGCTTTGCTATTAACTTCTGATTTGTCTAATGTAAAGTAAAAACGTTGCTCTCCGGTTAAAACTTGAAGCTGAACTTTACCATACATATCTACTTGCAAGCTAATATTAAGATTTCCATAGCCAGAAATAAATAACCCATCTCTTATAATCTGATTGGTCTTTGGATCTATTTTATCCTTTCTAAGTTCTTCATTAAACTGGTTGTTGAATGTAGGATTTTTACCGTCTTTATTTTCCTTTTGAGTAAGTTGTGCTCTTTCAAACACTTCAACTAATAATGTATCTAATGATTCAGGAGAAAGAAATTGTGACTTTAAAGGAACCATTCTGTAAGTTCCGTCTGGTAAAAGAACTACTGCTTTGTATGCATCTGATCCTTGTAGTAAATTACTATTTAATTCTGATTTTCCTATAGCATTTTCTACTTTATTTTCTAAAGCTTCTAATTCAGTTCCTGATAAATTACTAATAGGAATTCTACCTCTTCCTGTACTTCCTTGTTCTAGCTGATAAATTAAATAGTTTCCTGAGTTATCTGCAGCACCTTCATTTACTAAATCTTTAATGCTTCTAGCTTCTTTATCATAAACAACATTACCCAATATGGAATTAAAAAATAATCCTTCTGATAAATCATTTTGAGTGATAGTTAAAAATGATCCGTCTGGAACATTTTCCATTAACCTATCTACTTCAGATATCAACAAACCCTGCTTTGTCCAATTATCTCTAACCTTATCTAATATTTGAGCTTTAGTAAGTTTACTCTTTAATTTTTCTGTACTACCAATTACCTGATTTAACTGTTGTCTAGTCAAAGCCATTGGGTCTACACCTCCAAAAAACTGAAAGCTATCATTGGGCATATAAGCAAAAATCTTTGTATCTACACCATCATTATCTAACTTAACAAACGCATTTGGTTTTCCATCTGAATCATTTGATGAAAACAAAGCATCAATCTTACTTTGTACAGCAGAACTACTGGTTCTAATACCTATTTGATACTTTGATTTTTTATTAATAATATATGGATTAGGTTCAAGATTTCCATTACTATACTGAGTAGTTGTTAAACCTCCTTCAGGATCTTTCATTACAACAAACTCTAACGTCTTTATATCCTCATAACTCAAGACATTTAAAATCTTATAATACCTATCCTTAGCCGCAGCCCAGTTATTCTCTCCTGGATTTTTACCACCATAGGGTGTAACAGGTTCTGAATATGTTATCCTAGAAACACTTGCTGGTAAAAGTTGAAAATCTTTGTCTTCAAGTTGATAAAACTCACCAAACTGACCAGCTTTTAAATTTATATATACACCATTATCTTTTTTCTCTTGTGAACTTAATGATACAGCAGATGCAGGTATTAATGTTAATCTTTCTCTTCGTATAACATTATCAGAATTGCTAAAAATAATATACTCTGCAGGGTTACCATTATCATCTTTTTCAGTTAGGCTATATACTTTTGTACCAAAAGATAAACCTTCAATACCATCAAAATCAAATGTGCCATCACTTGGCATATTTATCTTAAGTAGTTTCCAAGCATCTTTTGCTTTATCTTTTTCATTAAAAAAGTTAATGTCAGATGCTACACCTGCAGCTTGAAGCATGTCACCAGATATTTTTTCTCCTGTCTTAGAGTCAATAATCTCATATACATCACTTATGTTGCCTTCTGCATCAGCCATCTTTTTAGTACGTACTGAAATAACAGAACCTCTTAACTCTGGCTCAATTCTATAATTGCTATTGCCTTCAAGATTTTCTCCAGTTTCAGATAACGTTATATCCTGACCTGAGATATCTGCCAATGATATATTTAATGTATCTAATACTTGACCAACTAAATCATTATTTCTACCTTCTAAAGATGTTAACCAGTTCATCAAACCAGCATCATTATTTATCTGTTCTTGTGTAAGCTGTCTATCTGCACTTAAAACCTCTCTATCATTATTTATCCATATTTTTTTAATAGCAGTATATGCTTCTCTATAGGCTTCACCTTCTTGAGTATTAACCCAATCTTTATACTTAAGTGATTTTTTACGGATTATTGCTTGAGTGCGTTCATACTTTCTATAAGCCCTTTTTAATATACTAGTTAAAACTTTTGATTCACCTGCAGGAATTTCAACATCAATATCTTTTATAATATCTTGAATGTCCTGTCTGTTTTCAGCTGTCTGAGCTTCCTCTGTTGCAGACTTTACTTCTTCTTGAGTTGGTGCCGCTGCTTTAGCGTATATAGCTTTTAATCTATTAATTTCATTAAATGCTACAGGGTCATTTTGAGGACTTATTATACCTCGCTCATTATAAAAAACTGCTAAATCTTCTACGTTGTTTGTGCTAGCAAATTGAATAACGTCTTGAATCTCAGGAATAGGTGTTCCAAATTCTCCTTCTACTGAATCAATCTCATTAAACAATCTATTTTGCTCTACAGTATTTAAATATTTATCTAAAGACTCTCTAAAGATTTTTTCTTTATTTCTATATATTGCTTTTATTTCTGTTTTGCTTCTTTCAAAAACTTCTTTAAATTTCTCAGGATTAGCTAAAGCCTCAATAGTTTTATTATAAACTTTTGCTCTTCCTTCTAATGCACCATGATCAACAATTAATTTTAATGCTTCATCTATAGCGTCTTGATTAACAAATGATCCTGACTTCTTAGCCATAAACTTGACATAAGCACTAAAATCATTTCTAAGCTTTGCTATTTTTCTTCTATCAAAAGAACCATCTTTAGTTAAATTTTTTGGATCACTTAAAATTTCTTTAATTGCTGATAGTTTTTTTATTTTTTCTTGTTTTTCTTTAACAAGATCTGTTTGAGATTTATCCTCTTTTAAGTTATCTATTTCAACCGCCAGAAAACTTAATTCCTTATCAATAGAGTCTTTATCTAATAATACAGTAATATCACTAGCACCCATATTCTCAAAAAGTGGATCTTTAGCAAGAGTTTCAAAAATACTATTTGATCTTTCTAGAGCTCTTTCAAAACCATCACGTGTAAACATAGCTAAGTAAGTGGCATGATCCCAACCTAACCTTGCTGTTAATTCTTCATTATATTCTGTCTGCTGAGTTTTTCTATTGAATGCAGATTCATTAAAAGGATTTGGAAATTTATCTCTTAACTGAGTATAGTTTTCTTCCATCTTACCAATTTGACCAATCATATCCTGAAAACGCTCTCTTGTCTTACCAGACTTAATATCTTTTTTAGAAGTTGGAAAGGCTTCTGCTAATTCTTCATCTGAAAGCTTCATGTAATCTTTCATTTGTTGCTCAAAATATTGCGCACCTCCTGTACTAATTACATCATATATTTGTTGAAACTTAGCATAATCTGCTTCATCAATATGATCATAGATGCTTGCCATTGCTGCAGCTGTAGTTTGACCTTTAGAAATTTGATTTTGAATTAAAAAGCTAAACTTTTTTTGATCAAAAAGTTCTCCTTTTGTAGTGTATGCATCATTATAAGATTTTACAACACTATCAACAAATGCTTGCCTGTTTTCTTTATGCTTTTGATATCCTGCAGAATCAGTGGTTCTTTTATATATAGCAGGTATACCTTGAAAAAATATTCTCTGAGGTACAGAAACAACACCACCCATTAAAAATCCTGACATGAATGTATCAAAACCTTGTGCGCTAAATTGAGAACGTACAGCAGAACTAAAGTTTTCATTAAACAAATCCATACCGCCAGCTAAAGGATCTTTTAATAAAGTAGTATAATAACCTTTTGTACCAACAGAAATTGCTTCTTGCCCTAGTTCTTGTATCCCTTCTCCAAAGTTAGCAGCAAAATATCTAACAGTTCCACTAGCTGCCTTTTTTAAATTTCCTTTGACACCTGCACTAATAAATGTTCTATATGCACCTCCTATACCAGTACCTGCATCTTTAAATGGATTTGTAACTGATTTAGTTTTAATAATTCTTCTTCCTACATCTGATACTTTATCATTCATCATTCTTGCAAATGACTTATTAAATCCTCCAAATGCATTACCTAATACAAGTTGATTTGTAGCAAATATAAGAGGTCCATTTATTAATGTAGTTTTAAACGCAGCCTTAGATGCTTTATCCTGAATGTTAGTCATTTGCTCAGGAGTAATAGGTCTTCCAAAATTTTCTTGAGATAAGAGATCTGAATTTTCTCTAATCATATCATTGTAAACCATACCTGCTTCAAGCTTGCTTTCTGCTAAGGCAAGGTTAAGTGATCTAAGATCCCTATAAAATCCACCAAACAAAGTTGACTGTTTAGCTAAATTAGCTGCGTTCTGAGCACTATTGGCAGTGCTCTTTAACTTTCTAATAGCAGCAACTGTCTCAGGAGCAAAGAAGTTTAAAGCTGAGCCTGCAGTTACACCTTTTTGCATTGACCAAAAATCTCTAGCATTGTCTACTGACTTTAAAGATCTGACCATGTTTCTAGTTTGGCTAGCCATTCTACCAACACTAAAACTATTTGCTATAGTTGAACCTATTTTTTTTAATCTTAACACATTCCTTGCGGTAGCAGTCATTAATGCTGCATCAGATACAGGATTTAATCCTCCTTGTAAACCAGCAGCTGCTGCTAATGCTATTTCTTCTACTGCTATAGAAGATATGATACCCATAGTGTAAGCTGAATTTAATAACATATTATTAGTCCACGCTAAAGCACCACCTCTTGTAGAATTACCAATAGCCATTGCATCAGCAAATTCATCAGCTGATTCCAAATCTGGACTAAAAGAACCACCGGTAAAATAATCTGCAATTGATCTGTAAGTGCTTTTAAAGCCAACTGCAGCTAAGGTGTAATACTCGCCCCACATTCTAGCATTATCTTCATATGCAGTAGTGTTAGCATTATAGTATGTTTCCATATCTGAATATGGAGTAAATCCTAATTCATTAAATTTTGGATGACTGTAGTATCTTAGAAAATTTGATTGACGTATACCCGCATATACAGGAGCTACAATTTTTTTACCAGGTGCAGGTTCCTTATATACATCTGATGCATCCATTTCCATCAACCTGTTAAAGTATTCTGGATCTTGTTCATTAAGAGGATTCTGTTGTAATACAGGATCATATGTGTCTGTGGCTAGAGTTGGTCTCTTTAAACTCATATTACCATAAGAACCGCTTAAAGCATACTCATTAATAAAAGGTTCTACTTCAGCCATTTCTTGTATTACAGAAAGATCTGCTGAGTCTATATATGCATCATACTCAGGAGTATTAAACATTTCCTCAATAGGAATGAATGGTAAGTCTTTATTTATTACACCACTAGTAACTTGACTATCCTTTATAGTTTGATCTAAACTATTATCTTGTGACTGATTATCCATCTGCATATCCAAGTTATTTCTTATTATTGTTTTTTAGCATTTAGCTTATGATCTTTAGACTTAGCAAGGCTATATCTTTTACCTGCTTGAGTAAAAACACCTTGGACCCATTCAGACTCTAAACGAAGTGCTTCTGCAGGACCTTGCTCATCTATCTTAATATTTTTAGATAATGGTTGTGATGTTGTAAATGTACCACCTTGTACATAATTATTAAACTGCCAATTTAATTGGTATTCCATATCACCATTTCTAACAAATCTATATGTACCAATCACATCACCGTCCTCATTAAGAAATGCTGGTGGTTCATAGTAATTATTAGGGTTAGCTGCAATTTCAGCTAATATAGGTGAACTAAACTCTAAAGATTGCATGTTAGACCTAGGACTTACATCATCTATTTGTTCAAATACAACAGATACACCATTTTCAAGTTTTTCAAAATCACTAGATTTAATAGAACCATATTGTTTTTCAGGATCAGCTCCTCCTTTAACTTTAGAAGCTAACCAATCTTTATTAAATATAATTCTATAACCTGCTGTAGTTTTATCACCATCAGCCGGTGCACCATAAACTGGTGAATATTCTATTGTGGCTCTTGGTATTGATGACAATGTATTAGAAGCTTTTGGATTTGAAAGGTAACTCACTAAATCCGCTCTAAACATTCTTAAAACCTCTTCACCTACATTAAAAGCTTCAGCATCTGAAAGATCTGAATCTTTAAAATCATTAAGAGATCCTTGTATATATTTTGGTGCTATACCACGTGCTTCTAATTCTGACATTTGTCTAAATAAATCTGCTGCCATTTGGTCTGCAAAAGGATTAAGTCCTTTAGCATCAATATCAGCAATGTATGTAGGATTACTAGATAAACCTGCATTACTTTCAGAAGCTCCCCTCATCATACTTTCAAGAGTAGCTGTCTTATAAGCATCACCATAGTTACCAGTAAGGGCCTGATTCATATTCTTTTTTTCTGCCTTATAAAACATACCTGCCTCATTTCTTATACTTTTTTCATCAATTTCTTTTGCACGTGTATAATTTCCTCTTGGTTTTCTTTCTGGAGCTCTAACTCTTTCTCCTGTGTCATCATCTATAAAATATACAACACCTGTTTTAAAGGATTGATCAGTTGATCCTTTAAGTCGTCCTTCTTCTAAGGTTGAATAAACATGATTCATAACAGTCCTAGTTTTACCATTAGGTAATGTCACTGTCTCTGGCACAAAATTATACCACTCCATCTGTTTACGTTCATCCTTTAAATATTTTTTGTTATTATTATTATCCCACCCAGTTGAATTGTAATTAGTAAGTTTGCCTTCCTTAGCTAGTTTAACTGCCATATCTCCATGCTGTGTTCTAGTCATTGGAAAAAATGTACCATCATCTAACTTTTCCCATATACCAGGCATTCCATTTTTGTCAAATCCTGCAGCGTCAGAATTCTCTGCAAATGTTTTAGTTCTAGCTGCATCATAAGTTTGTTTCTGAATTCTTAATGCACCTTTTAGAAATTGACTAAGTTTAACTTCCTCTCCATCTAAAGCCTGCATCCCTTGTCTAAGACTAAGAAAAGATTTTGACTTTTGAATATCTGGATACTTTGCCTCTAAACCATCTTTATCGGCTGAGTTATACATTTTATTTGAATAGTCCTTATAAAGCTCATTAATAAGTTTTTCATTAGCTGTAGCTGCAAAATCCTTTTCTTGTCTAGAAACACCACCCATTCCTGATGAAGCACTTGCTATCTGAGTAGGAGCTATTAATGTTGTTTTAACCTCCTCAATAGTTCCGGTAAATACTTTACCACTAGCGTCTGTATATGAATATCTTTGACTACCGTCATTACCATTTGGTTCTAACATCGTCATGTATTTTGCTATAGCATCAACTTTATCTGAATAAAGCCTATCTGTTTTTGTATTATACGCTTTTATAGTCTCCTCATAAACTACATCAAAATCAGGGTTTGGCTTACCATCTTTTGATTTAGCATCAGTAGCAGCCGGATCACCAGCTCTCTTTCTTTCATCTTTAAGAACCTTAGATAAAGAATTACCCTCTTCATCAAACATCAGTTCTCCCTTTTCTTTTGCTAGTTGTCTTCTATTAACTTGTTTAATGGCTTCTAAATTTCTAGCATTTCTAGCTGCATTATCTTGCAAAGTCTTTTTATACCTATACTTTGAATATGGTGTCTCTACTAGTTTTGCTTCAAACTCCCGCATACTAAATATTTTAGCAGCCGTTATCATGTCACCCATCATGTTAGCACCCATCAACAATTGATAAGCTCTATTTAGTGAAGCTTGTGAACCTTCCCCAATAGGCTTGCGAGCAAGATCTTGAACTTGCATCTGATTGTTTAATTCAGCTTTCATTGCTTCATAAGCATTCATCTGCTTCTTCATTGTTTTGTCCTGATCAGAACCAGGAATAATACCATTGTTCTTATGATAATCATCCCATCTAAGATTTATATTTTCTAATTCTTGTACCTTAGCTTGAGTTTTAGATAAACGTGCATTATTATTTGCTTCTATTCTACTGATGGTTTCTGCAGCCCATGCTTGTTGTCCTTCTTGAACAGATGTAAAATCTCCAGCAGCAATACCTTCTGCTGCAAAATCTCTACTTTGTACATATGATTGAGTCTGATATGCTCTTTGTATTCTGGGATCATCTTGTAAAGTCTTCATCAAATATTCTTTAGCTGGACCTACAACTAAATCACCATTTTGCTGTTCAATATTCCACATTGGATCAATTGTGCCATCAGGATTTTTTTTAGTGACAGTAACCTTCATTTTTAAAGGAGGCTTCATTTCACCTAAAATCTTCTGAGCAGTTTCAACTAAGTCTGCATCTTCAACATATTTTGGTAATCCAAAATTTAATGCCTGATCAGGAGTAGCATTTACAAAATCATCCATTTTATATTGCAATGCTTTTACACCAGGACCCCACCATTTTTCTCTTTGCTCTCTATTTTGGCTATCTAATAATCTATTAGCATAATCCATTTCTTTTCTATAAGCAGAAGTAAAAACTACATCTCTAACCATTAGTTTATCTTCAAAGAAAGGTGCAAAAACTGCTTTAGCAGAATCTGCATTTTGAGCAAGTGACAAATCCATGCCAGCAATTTTTTCAAGAGAGGGTGCTAAATTGTCAACATACTGATCTCTACGTTCTTTATTATCTTCTCTAGACAAATCAGCATACACTACTTTGTTATAAACATCATTAGTAGCCTTAAAATTAGTAGAGTACTTATCTTGTCTAACATCTAAAACAGCAGACAAAAATTTATAATCCGGTGTAAACGGTTGAATGTCTGGTAAAATATTTTTTGCTCCTGGTACGTATGTTGCCATAATGTAAAATTACTATAATTTATTAAGTTTAACAAGATCAATTTTAAAACCCTTAAGGTTTATGATCCCATCTTTCCTGTATAAAATGGTACTGCCATTTTTTTAATTTTTTTGCCTTTTGAACCCACTTCTAATCCTTTCTTTACTGTTGGGTATGAAAGAGGCATTCCTTTTCTTTGTGCTTCTGCTGCAGCATTAGTTATATCACGTGGGTTACTATTATCCATACCCATATATAACTTTAAAAAATCCATATCAATTTTTTGATCTGGAGGTAGGTTTTTTCTTAAATCACTGTAAGCGTCTAATAAAGCTTTTTGATTGTCTGATCCAGGCCCAACTTTTTTTAATGCATTGGGATTAGTAAAGTTAATCATACCCCCAGTTAAAGGATTTACTGCATAGTTATCATACATAGAATTCATATTAAATGTATTAGCTCTATTTGTAAGTGCAGTATTTTGGAGTAGAGCATTCTTCATAATTTTATTATTTCTAAAAGTCTGAGCATTCTGCAATGTTGCATTAGTATCATCATACGTCTTGATATTTCTTTTGTCATTTTCAAGATTTATAGCCATGTCTAGTTGCGGTTGCATTGCAGCCACTCTATTCATTATACCAACATTATTTGTATTAGTCTGCCCAATAGCTTTCATATTTGCATCTAACGTCTTTCCTTGTACGTTAGACATAGCAGCAACAGCACCTGGACCTCCTATAGTACCTGCTATTCCTGCATTCATTGTATTAGCTGCAGCAGTATTAGCATTAGCTCTTGCTCTCCAATCATCTAAAGTATAATCTATTTTTAATCTTTCAGCGTCTGGTGACCATGGACCAAAATAGTCGTCATTCATTAAATTTAATGCTATTAAATTATTTTGATCTTGTCTCCAAAACTCAGGTTTAGCAGGCATATATTCTTCTGGTATAACTGTATCTATTTGATCTTGTTCTTCTGTTATAGCATCAATGAGAACAGTATCACTATCTAAATCCATCTTCTTTAAACGTGGAGTATTAAAAGTATGAAGACCTTCAACTCCATCATATCTAGATCCACTTACACCATCCTCAGAAAAATAAGGAACATAACTATCCAAACTTCCAAATTGCTCTAGATGTTCTTTTTTTCTAGTTTTCTCAGCAAGAACTTGGAATTTTTTCCATTGTGGATCATTAGCATCATTATCAAAACTAAACCCATCAATCTGTTCTATAACATCACCCCATCTATTTTTAAAATCTTTTATGGATGCTTCACTTCTAATTTCGGGAGAACCATAGGCATATACACCACTGCTTTTAATTCCTTTAATATTCTTATCATATTCACCATTTACTATTTGATTATTGTAAATAGCTCCTTGTCTCAACGGTCTATTTCCACCCGAAAGTATACCAGGTAAATATTGATAACCACTATCACTACGCTCCTCAATTGCTCTTTGTTGACCTGCAATATCTTCATTATATATAGGTGTACTGCCGCTTCCTCTTTGATTTCCTGCAGATGTAGCCTGAGAAGGTTTATAACTTCCTCTAGATTGTATTAATTTAATTTCAGTTTTACCATCAGGACGTACTACAGTTGTTGTAGTATAGTTACCTGTATTAAGTTTTTTATTCCACTCTTCATATTTTGGATGGTCTTTCTTTAAAGGATTATCAGGAATAACTATTTCTCTCTCCTCAGTCTCATTAACTTCAGTCTCATTAACTTCAATCTCTCGTTCAGAAGTATCAATTTCAGGTTCTCTGCTAGGATCATATATAATCCTAGGCTGCTGTGGTGGAGCAGATGCAGGTTCAGGTTGAAATCTGTAGTCATAATTCATACCCATAGGGGTTATGTCTATATTATTAGGAATACCATCACCATCAAAATCTTGGCCTGTAGGAAAAATATTTGAGCCTGGATATAAGCCGGGGTTTGATAGACCCAGACCCATAGTTCCAAACAAAGGATTATTACCCAATTGAGCTTTAGGTAACTCTACACCATCTTGTGCCATAACAACAGTATCTTCTACAACTTCTTCCATAGGTTCTTCCATAGGTTGTTGCATAGCTTGTCCTCCTTCCATAGGTTGTTGCTCTTGCATTCCCTGTGTAGCACGTTGATCAGCTTGAGCCATCATTTGTTGAAGCATCATTATTTGTTCTTGCTGTTCAGGTGGAAGAGCTGCAATAGCATTCATTTGTGCTTGCTCTCTACTAATCTGTTCAACTTGTGCAGTAAACTCAATTGGATCAATACCTTGTTGTATTAAATATGGATGAGCTGCTAATGGTACACCATTTTCAAATTTCTTTTTTACTTCCTGCCCATAAGCTAATTCAGATAACTTATTCATGTTTTTGTTTAACATTAGCTCTGCACTTCTCATTTGTATATCATCAGCAAATTGATCTTCCATTGCCCCATAATATTTATTTAAATCATACTTTCTAGAAATTGTTGCTGGAGTTTTCTTCTTTTTGCTTTCAATACCAAACATGGCCATTTCATTTCTAGTAAACTTCATTTTATCTGTATCAGAATAAATAAAAGATTGCTCCGGTAAAAACATTGGAACACCACCACTTGAATGACGTGGACCTTTAATACCATAAAGACCAAATCTACCATCATTAGTTAAATCAGTAAGGACTGTTTCTCCTCCTTCTGCTTCAATATTAGCTTTATCTCTTGGAACACTAGAAAGACTATATCTAACGTCTTCATCAAGATCATCATTAAAATTAGTATTACTACTACTATAACCTTGTGGTGTTGTAACTAAACCATAATCAAACTGATCACCTGTCACATAACCACCATCTCTCATTGATTGGTCTTTTTGTATTTTACCATCAACAAGTTTAAAGCCTTCAGGTAGCTTATTTATTTTAATCTTTGCCATAATTATAAAATTTCTATATCTGCTCCAGCTGCAATTAACGCAGCTAAAGTATCATTATCTACATTTATTTCTCCACCTTCAGCCTTCATTTCACTTCCATACTTGGTTGTAGCAAACAAACCAGTAACTTTATCTGCATCAGAACCATAACGCCCACTATTAACATCTGGTCCTAAACCTCTTTTAAAATTAGGATCTTCATATGTACCGTATATATTATCTGCTAACAGACTATTATACTGATCTACTTTAGCATTGTTAATGTTGACGTCATCAAAAAAATCATTTGCCGTATCTGCAAGATTAACCGCAAACTCTGAGGCATCTGCATAAGCATTAACAATATTACTATCCTTAAGTCTTTCTAAATTTCCTGCAAATCTATTTTTTCTTTTTACTTTAGGATCATCATATTCAAGTGTTTCTGTAGGTGTTGCTTGTCCAGCATTATTTGCCTCAAAAGATTCCAATAACTCCTTAAGGTTTAATTCATCCATCCATATACGTCCCATTTGAGCTTTAGGTAAACTTCCACCATCTTCAAATGATGTGTTATTATACATTTGACGGGCTTGAGATAAAGGAGTGCTTTGCAACATAACTGCATTCTTTATTCTCCATTCTTCAAAAGTAGGAACGTTTCTTGGTGGTTGCTTAGATGTATTAGTCATTGCAGGTGCACTTGGTATCATTGCTAAAGGAGCTGCAACAATAGGAGCAACAGCTTGATTAATTGCAGGAGAATTACCTGTTGCAGATCTATTATAACCCATCATTGTATTATACTGATTAGGATTATCTGTATCTGGATCTACATAACTTACTGCACCGGTATCTGGATCAATACTAAGTGTTGTTCCTTCTGGTGCATTTTTTAAATCTTCTCCATAATCTAAAATGGTTTGTCTAGTTGTATCATCTACACGGTTAAAGTAATTTAAATTTTCACCTTCCAATGCATTTTCTATTGACTTGTTACCATCTAATAAACTTTTCTTTTTTAAACCAAATCTATCTCTATACTCATATTCTTCTGGTCCTCTACTAGATGCAAATACATCATATTTTCCAGTTTCCGTATTAAAGTTAGCATATGAATTTTCATTAACATCATCTGTAAAATCTTGTAAAGATCTTAACTTACCTTTTCCAATTCTTTTTGATGCATTAAACAAATCTAAATTATCAAATCCATAATCATTAGGATCATTTAGATCTGTTTTAATCTCATAATCATAATAGTTACCCTTGTTTAATTGATTTGCTTTCTTTTTTCTTTTCCAATCTCTAAAAGAACCATCCTTAGTTCCATCTTCATTTTTGTCACCAGCAAACATTCTACCAAAACCTTGACCCAAAACATTGACAAGTTTACCAACACTAAAATTATCAGAACTTTCAAAAGCTAATGGATTAATATAATTAGGAGCAAATGTAACTTTATCTTGTTTATTTATTATTCCTGTACCCATTTGTGCTTTAGGAGCATCATGTCCGTAACCGGCTTCTTTAAGTCTAAGATGTGTCTCCATATCTTTAGCTCTAATCTTTCTATCACCTTTATACATAAAGTGTGGTTCAAAAGTTTTCTGTTCACCACCTTCTTCTTTTTTCCATCCTGCAGCATTCTTTGCAAAATTAGCCATCTTAACTACAGACGGTGGATATGCATCAGTATTGCTCATAACTTTATTATAAGCTTCAGATACTGACATACCACGTGCTTTAGCCCATCTAGTAAACTTACCTTTATTCTTAGGATCTATTTCTATACCAGACTTTGCTTGAAGTTGTTGAGCCATTGCATCTTGTTGAGCAACCATTGATTGCTGTTGTTGCATCTCCGCTTCTTCAATCATTGACTCATTTCTAGCAATCTCCTGTGGATTTTTAGTTTGTTGCTCTGGAGTTGATGGAGGTGCAGGTTGAGAATTTTCTTGAACCTTATTAAATAATGCAATAACATCTTCCTCTTGATAACCCAATTGCATAAATGCTTGAGCAATCATTTGCTGATCTACTTCTTGTTGCATTAAACTCATAACAACATCTGTTGGATCCTGCCCTTCATTTACAGATGTACTTACAAATTCTGTAATTTGTTGAATAGCGGGATCAACTGATTGATTTGTAGCAGGTCCACCCATCTGTTTTAAACTTAATTTGTTTACTTTCACAACAATTATTTTATAATATTAATATACAAATAAATCCAGAG